>RRZU010454158.1_pt1 | contig 15734 bp, 12 predicted proteins | sample 2165561 | NCBI WGS metagenome assembly RRZU01 (sample SAMN10456909, study PRJNA506462) | wastewater metagenome | isolation source: wastewater sludge | place: USA: Moscow, Idaho
AACGACCTGGGAGGTTAGGTAGTTGCTGGTTAAGATGAAAGCACTTGCTTAGGCAAGTGCTTTTTTTGTATTGTAATAACAATTGTTAAACGATGGTGGAACAGTGGTTAAACTGTAGTGAAACAATTGTTTAATGGTTGAAAGACGAAAAGATTGAACCACGAAGAGCGCGAAGAAGGCAGTAAGAAAGTCCTTAGAGGACTTTGATGGTTGGAAAACTAAAGGTAGGTTTATTTTAAATTCTATGGTTAAACTATTTGAACTATTTCTTACATATCGTTAAAATATTTCAAAAGTAAAAGAAAAAGCTAAGCGTTAGCTTAGCTTTTAGGTTGTTTCAACGGGGATAGCCCAGTTGGTATTATGAATGAAATTATTATAGATTTCTGATAAAGTCTTGAAGATAAATGATTTTTTTACATTATTCTTTTTATTTAGTTCGGAAAACTTGAACCAGTTTCCTTCTAATGAAATCTGATAAGTAGAATTATTTACGGTAAGAATAATCTTCCTCGTGGGTGAACTGTAAATCGCCTGTTCGATTAAGAGAACGGCTTTACCATCTAACGGTTGAGGGCATAAATTCTTATCTATCATAATAATACACTCCTTTGAGGATATTTTATCCGCTAAGTTATTTCATTATGAAGCCATATTAAGCGTTATGTTCTTTTACAAAATAATCGGACTTGCCAAAAAGTGATAAAGTTTCTTCTTCGGTTAAATTTCTTGTAATATAAATTGAGGCATATTCTTTTAAATCAATATATAAGTCTTCCTTTAAAAAGGTTTTATTTGGTTTAGCAATAACTTTTATTATAGGGGTAAAAGAGAGACCTTCAGGAATTTCTATAACCATTGCATAAAAATTATTATTTAATAAAACGAAAGAGCCCACCGGAAAAATCGCTAAATTTTCAAAAAATACTTCTAATAGCGAGGTGTCGAACTTATTTCCTGAATCAGCAAGCATTATTTCATAAGCTTGATGTGGCGTTCGTGCTTTTTGATATGGCCGATCAGTAGTAATAGCATCATATACATCCGCAATAGCTACGATACGAGCATATTCGTGGATTCGTGCTTGCTTCAAACCACGGGGATAACCGGTGCCATTGAAATTTTCATGATGTTGAAAGGCAACGTGCATCGGTACAACTGATAAGTGACTGGTTGCTCTTAATAAATCAAACCCATACTCTGAATGCTTTTTCATAACCTGCATTTCTTCGTCAGTTAAGCGATCTTTTTTATTTAAAATAGATAAAGGTATTTTAATTTTTCCAATATCATGAAGAATTGCCCCTAGGGCTAGTTCAGTTAAGCGTTTTGGACTATAATCACTAATTACACCCAACAAAGTGGCAATAGCGCAAACATTAACAGAATGCGAAAAGGTATATTCATCAAAGGACATAATATTTGTCAGCTGAATCATTCGCGATCTGCTTTGCATGATTTCGTCGATAATATCTTGAGTTACTTCACTAACGGCATCGACATCAAGTTTTTTCTTACATAAACATTTTTGGAACGTATTACTGATGCTTTTAATAGCTTTTAATCTTGTTTGCTCTCGCAAAATATCCTCTGGATAAATAATATTATTGTGAGGATCCTTGGTTGCGATATATATTGCTGCAAGACTCATGGTCTTTAGTCTTTCAATATAGCGCTCAGTTAATACAATATCTTTACTTAGCAAAAGATTGGCATCAGCATCATAAATGTTTTTAGCCACAATCATGCCCGGCTGTAAATTTGCAATAGATATTTTTTGCATGATGAGAATCCTCTCTAAAAATAGTAAGCCATTATAGCAATGAAGGTAATTTATTTATTAATAGGGGATTAATAAAACTTTATGCTTATATTATAACAAAAAAATAGTCAGTATACATAGTATATATTGCTTATTTTATTATTATAAAACTCAAATGAAATTAATGGTGATGATGATTGACAAAGGTTAATAAATATTGCGAAATAAAGGGAAATTTGATATACTGAACGGTGTTTGATATTATATAAAATTAAAATGCTTTCTTTATGTTAGTTAGACTAAGAATAAGGTTTGTGTTTACATTAAAAGCAGGTGTATCAATGGGGCAATTACAAGATAGAGTAGTAAGACAGCGAAAATTGCGCAACAAAAGAATATTAGTAGGGATGATACTGTTGGTATTATTTACAGCAGTAGTAGTTGGAGCTTATTGTTGGTTTGACTCAAAGTTATCTAATACAAAACGCACTGATGGGATGATGGTGGCACAAGGAAAAATAAATATTATGGTGTTAGGCGTTGATCATCGACAAGATGATGTCGGACGTTCAGATACTTTATTTGTTGCTACTGTTGATACTAAAACCAAAAATGTATCGGTCTTATCAATTCCGCGCGATACCAGAGTTAAGATACCGGGGCATAGCTATGATAAAATTAATCATGCTTATGCGTTTGGTGGTAGAAAATTATCACAAGAAGTGGTAGAAGATCTATTAGGAATACCAATCGATTATTATGTCAAAATTGATACGAAAGCTTTTGAAAGAATTATCGATGCTATCGGTGGGATTGATATTAATGTTGATAAAAGAATGTATTATGAAGATCCCTATGATGATAATGGGGGCTTAGTAATTGATATTAGACCGGGCGAACAGCATATGGATGGTGCAAAAGCGATACAGTATGTGCGTTATCGTGATGAAGAAGGCGACATTGGCCGAATTGCCCGACAACAAAAGTTTTTGGCGGCAGTATTGACTAAAATTGCTAGTCCAAGTATTATTACTAAAATTCCAAGTATTATTCAAGAAGTTAATTCAGCAATTGATACTAATTTATCAATTAGTCAAATGATCAGTATTGCTGGAATGGTTAAAGAAGCCAATGAAAAAGGGTTAACTGCGGATATGGTTCCAGGGAAACCGGCTTATATTGATGATATTAGTTATTGGCTACCGGATGTAGTAGCGTTAAGACAACACTTAGCACAAAGTTTAGGTGTTAAAATTAATGAAAAAGCGGCTGTTATTATGAAAGAACAAGCGCGCGAATATGAGTCTTCAATACCGAAAGAGATGAAGGTTATTGACACTCCGCCTGATACAAAACAAAAAACAAAAGAAGAAATAGAAGCTGATAAAAAGAAAGAGCTAGAGAAAAATAAAAAAACTACAGCGGCTAAAGATTCAAAGGACGTAGCGAAGGAGAAACAAGGACCGATTATGGTAGAGATTATTAATGCCAGTGGTTCTGATGGTGTTGGCAGTGAGGTTGCCGCCACTTTGAGAGGAATGGGCTTTACTGTTACCGGAGTTTCTAATTTAACCGCCGGTTATAAAAATACCGTTGTTATTAGTAACACGTCAGATGAAGCTGTTACCGGAAAATTCTCAGGCTTGCCGTTTAACTATTCTTTACAGATTAATAAAGATGATTCTACTACTCCACAAGCAACAGTGGTTATAGGTAAAGATTATTTAGGTAAATAAGTTATAAATGCTCCAGTTAAAAAACTGGAGCATTTTCAAAAAAATTTCAAAATATATAGAAAATATCTTGAAAAAGTTATATTATTAACTAGTATCAAGCCTCTGAGGACAAAGGGGTGGTTAAAAATGGTTTTTTATCCGATAAACCTTAATATTAAGGATAAAAAATGTGTTGTGATTGGTGGTGGTATTATTGCCACCCGTAAAATAAAATCGTTATTAGCAGCGCAGGCCCAAGTACTTGTTATTAGCCCACAGGTCACAAGTATCATACAGACATTAATTGATAACCAAAAAATTAATTATATAGCGAGAGATTATCAAGCAGGCGATATTAAAGGTTGCTTTTTAGTTATTTGTGCGACAAATAACAAAAAAGTTAATAAAATGATTGCTGAAGAAGCAGAGAGCCTGGGTTTATTGTTTAATGTAATAGATGATAGTACTGACAGCAATTTTACTGTTCCGGCAGTTATCAGAAGAAATGATTTACTGTTAACTGTTTCCACCAATGGTAAGAGTCCGGCGGTTGCTAAACAAATAAAAGCAGAATTAAGTTTAATATATGGTGAAGAATACGGTTATTTTTTAAACTTGATAGCAAAATATCGTCAAGAACTGAAAACTAAGGTTAAAACGAGCAAGGAACGAGAATGTTTTTGGCGAGATAATCTTAATAAAGACATACTTACCTTATTGAAAGAAGGTAAGTTAGATGAGGCGGAGGCTAAGATAAAAGATGCAATTGGTAGTTTTGGGGCTAAATCATAAAACAGCACCAGTTGGAATTAGAGAGTGTTTCTCTTTTTCCGAAGAACAAGTTCGCATTGCGTTAAGACATATTAACAAAGCTGATGATATTCATGAAGGAGTTATTCTTTCAACCTGTAATCGTACGGAAATATATGCGGTAGTTGATGATCCGGAAGAGGCACTAGCAGTATTGCTAGACTTTTTTTCTGATTTATCTTCTGAGACTGATCAAGCAGAGGAATATTTTTTCTATCATTGTGGCGAAGCCTGTATTAAGCACCTGTTTCGTGTAGCGGCAAGTTTGGATTCACTGGTTATTGGTGAAGGACAAATTTTAAGCCAAGTAAAAAAAGCTTATGCGGTAGCAAAAGACATTGGTGCGACTAGTACAGTGCTTAATACTTTATTTCATCGAGCGATTGCTGTTGGTAAAAGAGTCCGCACTGAGACCAGAATTGCCTATAGTGCGGTTTCAGTAAGTTATGCTGCAGTAGAATTGGCGAAAAGTGTATTAGGTGATTTAACAAATATTAATGTATTGTTGCTTGGAGCCGGACAAATGGGTGAGTTGACGGCAAAGCATTTGGTGGATAGTGGTGTTGCCAATGTTTTTGTATCTAACCGAAAATATGAAAAAGCGGTGGCATTGGCGGAAAAAATTAATGGTAAACCGGTAATCTTTGAAAACTTTATGAAGTCAGCGCTTGAAACTGATATTGTAATAACTTCAACCGGTGCCCCACATTATATTGTTAATGCTTGGGATACTGCTAGTTTGATGAAAAAGCGTAAAGGCAAGTCGATTATTTTTATTGATATTGCCGTGCCACGCGATGTTGAGCCGGAGGTTGCGGGAATTAGTGGTGTTACCTTATATAATATTGATGACTTAGAAACAGTTGTTGATAGTAATATTAAAGTTCGGGAACAAGAAGCAAAAGCGGCGACGAAAATAGTTAATGAAGAAGTAGAAGATTTAGTTAATAAATTCAAATATTTATCGTTTAGACCAATTATGGCCTTATTAACCGATAAAGCAGAACGAATCAGACAGCGTGAAATGAAACGTGCTCTTACCAAATTACCGGATTTACCAGCGGAGCAGAAAAAGATCATGGAAAGTATGTCTAAAATGATTATTAGAAAAATATTGCGTGATCCGATGGTTAGGATTAATGGTGCTGCCGGCACCGGTAATGAGCAATATTATATGGATGCGATTGCTGATTTATTTAAGTTAGAGACTATAGGGGAGACAAGAAACAGTGAAAGAAAAAATAATTATCGGTACGCGCAGCAGTAAGCTGGCGTTATGGCAGGCTCATCATATTGCGGATTGCTTACGCAATCAGTATCAAGGTTTAATTGTAGAAATAAAACATATTATGACTACCGGTGATAAAATTTTAGATGTTCCATTAGCTAAAATTGGCGGGAAAGGTCTATTCACCAAGGAATTGGAAGTAGCGATGTTATCGGGAGAAATTGATTTAGCGGTACATAGTCTGAAAGATATGCCGACCGTATTACCGGAAGGTTTAATATTAGCGGCAATTACTAAGCGCGTTGATCCCGGAGATGCGTTGGTAGCACCAACATATAAAACTTTAGATGATTTACCACATGGTGCTAAAATAGGTACCTCCAGCTTGCGCCGTAAAGCGCAGCTATTAAGTTATCGTCCGGATTTACAAATCAGTGATTTACGCGGGAATGTTGATACTCGCTTAAATAAATTAATTAGTGAAAATTTAGACGGGATTGTATTAGCGGCAGCCGGCTTGAAAAGATTGGGCTGGGAAGAAAAAATAACGCAAATTATTCCACAACAAATCTGTTTACCAGCAGTGGGACAAGGGGCTTTAGCGATTGAAACCAGAGCTGATGATACTGTTATGCATGAACTGCTAGCCTTTCTAAATAATACTGATAGTTTTTATGCTACTACCGGCGAACGAGCTTTTTTACGAACAGTAGAAGGTGGTTGCCAAGTACCAGTGGGTGTCTATGGGACTGTTGAAAATGATTTATTGGAATTAGAGGCTGTTATTGCTACGGTTGATGGCAAAACAATTATTAGAGATAAAATAAAAGGTGAGACCAAAACAGCAGAGTTTTTAGGGGAAGAACTAGCAAGAAAAATGCTAGCGGCCGGCGGCTTAAAAATTATGACTGACTTAGGTTGTATGTAATAACGACGCATTAAAAATCTAATCTAGTATTAGATCATTAATGCGTTTATATTTAGGAGGATATTATGGGAATTGTTTATTTAGTTGGAGCAGGTCCGGGAGACTATCGTTTAATCAGTGTTAAGGCTTGCGATTGTATAAAAGAAGCGGATACTATTGTGTATGATAGATTGGCCGATGATCGTCTGCTAAGTTATGCTAAGAAAAATGTTGAGTTAATATATGTTGGGAAAGCTTCTAGTAATCATACAATGAAGCAAGAAGATATAAATCAGTTATTGGTTGATAAAGCCAAAGAAGGTAAGGTTGTTGTAAGATTAAAAGGGGGCGACCCGTTTGTTTTTGGTCGTGGTGGCGAAGAAGCTCTTTTATTGGTAGAAAACAAAATTCCGTTTGAAATTGTTCCGGGCATAACTTCGGCTATTTCCGTACCGGCCTATGCTGGAATTCCGGTTACGCATCGAGGCGTAGCGACATCGTTTGCCGTTATAACCGGACATGAAGATCCTACCAAAGCTAAGTCCAACATGAAGTGGGATAAATTAGCGACCGGTGTTGATACCTTAGTATTCTTAATGGGGGTAGAAAATCTACCGCATATTACCAGTAAATTAATTGAAAATGGTCGTAGTGCGGAAACTCCGGCGGCTGTTATCAGATGGGGTACTAAACTAGAGCAAGAAGTATTAGTAACTACGGTAGGGGAAGCGGCGACAGCTGTAGCAACTAAAAAAATGAAACCGCCGGCTATTTTTATCGTAGGTGATGTTGTTAACTTAAGAGAGCACTTAGCATGGTTTGACAATAAACCGCTGTTTGGTAAAACTGTATTGGTGACCAGAGCTAGAGAACAAGCTAGTGCATTGACTTTTAAATTAGAAAATTTAGGTGCAAAATGTATTGAAGCTCCGGTAATAAAAATTACCGATCCTGATTCCTATGCTGAACTAGACAATGCTATTAATCAAATTGCTGATTATCAGTGGTTAATTTTCACCAGTGCGAATGGTGTAGAATACTTCTTTAATAGATTGCAGGAGCAAGGTAAAGATAGCCGAGTTATTAATGCGAAAGTTGTGGCAATTGGTGTTGCGACAGCTCAAGCCTTAAGAAATCAAGGGATTATTGCTGATATTGTACCAGTGGAATTTGTGGCGGAAGGAATTGTTGAAGCTATTAAAGCTATGGTTCAAACCGGTGATAAGGTCTTGATACCACGAGCTAAAGTTGCACGGGAAGTTTTACCGCAAAAACTTAGAGAATTAGGAGCGATAGTTGATGTAGCGACTGCTTATCAAACAGTAATTGGTGATGCTGATAAAGCTGATATTATTGCTAAAATAGAGAATCAGGAAATTGACTTGATTACTTTTACCAGTTCCTCGACAGTAACTAATTTAATAGAGATGTTAGGACCTGAGGCGAAAAAATTGATTAATAGTTGTAAAACCGCTTGCATTGGTCCAATTACGGCAAAGACTTGTAGCGATAATGACATTGTAACTAATGATATAGCAACAGACTATACTATTGAGGGCTTAACTGAAATTGTTTTGAAGATACTGGAGAAAAAATAAGAAATTTCGGAGGTAAGAAAATGTTATTACGACCAAGACGCATGAGAAGTTCTGAGGGAATACGTAGTTTGGTTCGAGAAACAATAATTACACCTGATGATTTTGTCTATCCGTTATTTATTGTTCCCGGAAAAAATATTAAAAAAGAAATACCGAGCTTGCCAGAGTGCTATCACTTATCGGTAGATCAAGCAGTTGAAACGGCTAAAGAAGCTTATTCACTGGGTATTACAGCGGTAGAAGTGTTTGGTTTGCCGGAATATAAAGATGAACAAGGTTCAAGTGCCTGGGCTATGAGTAGTCCGGTACAACAGGCGATAATGGCGATAAAAAAAGCTCTTCCCGCACTGACTGTGGTTAGCGATGTTTGCTTGTGTCAATACACTAGTCATGGGCATTGTGGCTTGATTAAAGATAATTATGTCACTAATGATGAAACCTTACCATTATTGGCAAAGGTGGCTGTTAGTCAAGCGGAGGCGGGAGCGGATATTGTAGCACCTTCTGACATGATGGATGGTAGAGTTTTAGCAATTCGCCAAGCCTTAGATGATAAGGGCTATGATAATGTTTCGATAATGTCTTATACTGTAAAATATGCGTCAGCTTATTACGGTCCGTTTCGTGAAGCTGTTAATTCTGCACCGAAATTTGGTGATCGTCGTTCTTATCAAATGGATCCAGCGAATGTACGTGAAGCTTTTAAAGAAGTGGACTTAGATACCATAGAAGGTGCCGATATTATAATGGTTAAGCCGGCATTATCTTATTTGGATGTTATCACTAAAGTCAAAGAATATACTAATTTACCGGTAGCAGCTTACAATGTCAGTGGCGAATATGCCATGATTAAAGCGGCAGCTCAACAAGGCTGGATTGATGGCGATAGAGTGATGATGGAAACGTTACTAAGTATGAAACGAGCAGGAGCTGATATCATCATAACTTATCATGCTTTAGAAGCCGCCAAGTTATTAGCAAAGTTATAGTGAGGAGATTACAATGAATTTAGATTTAACAAAATCACAAGAAGCTTTTGCTGAAGCAAAACAATATATCCCGGGCGGTGTTAACAGTCCGGTTCGATCATTTCGCAATGTAGGGATAACACCACCCTTTATCGCTAAAGCTAAAGGCAGTAAAATATATGATATTGATGGTAATGAATATATAGACTATGTATTGTCTTGGGGGCCGATGATTGTTGGTCATGCGCATGACAATGTTGTGACTGCCTTACAACAAGCAGCGCAAAACGGTACTAGTTATGGTGCACCGACTTTATTAGAGACGGAATTGGCTAAACAAATTACCGAATTAATGCCGTCGATGGAATTAATCAGGATGGTTAACTCCGGCACAGAAGCAACGATGAGTGCCTTGCGCTTAGCTAGAGCATATACTAATCGTAATAAAATCATAAAATTTGAAGGATGCTATCATGGTCATCATGACAGTTTATTAGTAAAAGCGGGATCAGGGGCAACTACTTTTGGAATGCCGGACAGTCCCGGAGTACCGACTAGCATTGCAGAAAATACCATTACTGTGCCATACAATAATATTGAGATCATAACAGAAGTATTGGCTAAGCACAGTGCTGATATTGCGGCAGTAATTATTGAACCAGTTGCCGGTAATATGGGGTTAGTACTACCGAAACAAGGATATTTACGGAAGTTGCGAGAAATTACAGCAGAACATGGCGTATTATTAATTTTCGATGAAGTTATGTGCGGATTCAGAGTAGCATTAGGTGGCGCACAAGCGGCCTATGGTATTAGTCCTGATTTAACTTGTTTAGGCAAAGTAATTGGTGGTGGTCTACCGGTAGGGGCCTATGGCGGAAAGCGTGAAATTATGGAAATGATTTCACCGGCTGGTGCTGTCTATCAAGCCGGTACACTAAGCGGGAATCCCTTAGCTATGACAGCAGGGCTGGCGACGTTTAAAATATTAACGGAAATTCCGGAAAATATTAAACAACCTGATTATAGCCGTCAATTGACAATCAAGACTAAAAAATTGGTGATGGGGATGCAACAAATGGCAAAAGAAGCTGGGTTAAATTTGCAATTTAATCAAGCTGGTTCGATGTTTGGTTTGTTCTTCACAGCAGAAGAAGTCTATGATTATGATAGTGCTAAAACTGCAGATTTAACTGCTTTTAATATTTACTTTACCAGTATGTTAGAGCAGGGAATTTATTTAGCACCATCACAATTTGAAGCAGCTTTTATGTCAGGTGCTCATAGTGATGAAGATATTGATAAGACTATCTTAGCTAGCAAAATTGCGTTTAAAAAAGTAGCACAATATTATAACAGTAAATAAAACAACAAGACCAACTATTTTGTCATAGTTGGTCTTGTTGTTTTATTAAGCAATAGATTTTTTTGTTCCATCGTCGTGGCTAGTTTAATTTTATCAAGAACAGTTAAATTCATAATCGTTAATATTTGCATTAAGGAGCTGTTAAGATGATTGGAATTTTTAATGACAAAATCAGCATCTTTCCATTCATCAGGATCATTACTTTTGTAATAATAGTCAATTCTACTTTCAGCAAACTCTAATGTTTCATCTCGTTTCATAATTCGATCAATAATTTGCTGACGGGTGGACATAACATAAATTGAAACAACTCTGTTTTTAAACAAGTTCTTCATTTTTATTAAGCCTTTTTTATTCATTACCAACACCACTGGTTTGCCGGTTTTTAATTTGCTAGTCAAGATTGGTTGACTGATGCCGAAAAAATTTCCATCATAGACAATCCGCTCAAACAGTTCATGGTGATAAAAGTTAGTTTTGTCAGTAAAAAAGTAATCAATACCATCTCTTTCGTAGGGACGACTTAATCTGGTAGTATGGCTGACAACTCTTTCGACGCCGAATTTATACAATAAGTTAGCAAGGGTTTTTTTCCCTGAGGCTGGTGGTCCGTATAAAACATATATTTTGCTTAAAGGTTTAAGTTTCAATAGCTATAACACCTCGCTAGTATAATTATTAGAAAATAATGGATGGTAGAATAGTCCTACTACAATTATATAGGGGTCAGATAAAATAATAAAGGGCTTTAAATAAAAAAACTGGCAGAGCTTTAACTAAAGGCTCTGCCAGTTTTTTATGGAGTTACAATAACATCAATTTTATCGCCAGGTTTTACAACGCTGGTATATTCAGCCGGTAATGAATTTAGTAAAATTTCAATCCTTGAAGCTTGAGCCGGCGGTTGATAATTGGTTGCCAACAAAACATCGCTGATTAAAATTGTTTGGACAATACCGGTTTCGTAAGTAACAACATCATTGTCAGCAATACTGCAATCACCGGTAGCTACTTCGTTGTTAACCGTAATAATGGTTTCACCTTGTCCGATATTAAATGGTTTATTATTGAAGTAAATAGTTATACCGGTATTGATGGTATCAAGATTAACAATATCTTTAACGGTAGGTGCTGGTGGTAAGTTAATAATGATATAGTCATTTTCATTGATAATAGTCGATAATGAAGCAATATTATTATTAACTAATAATTCAGGATATAGTGTATGGCGTTTTTCTTCACCATTTACCATAACAGTAAACTCTTGTTTAGTAGGGTTAAAACCGGCACTAACGAGAATTTCACCAAGCTGATTCGGCATTCTGAAATATAATTCATCACGATCTTTTAAAGCTTTATTATCAGTAGTTACAATATCATTGATTTTGACAATAGGCTTAATAATATATTCGGTATTATTGATATAGATTTTGTAGCTGTCTTTTAATTCTACAAAATCAGACACTTTCACTTTAGGGCTAGCACCATCAACCCCAGGGATTGCCACTATCACATCGTTATTTGATAATTCGGTGGTCAAATCTGCTTTTTCACCATTTAGCGTTAATTGAGCCGGTGTACCCATACTGCCGGAGAGAAATTTGGTTGTACCATTAATTTTTAGTGTGATTCCTAAGCCGGGTTTGCCTTGCATAGTACGAATCGAAATACCGCTGGCTAACAGGGCGTCAGTTATCGTTAATTTACTCAAATTAAATAATTTAATGTTTTTATTATTAACACTAATATTAATAAAATTTAAATTTTGTGATGATGCTATTTTTAAAATTCCTAGTGGCGTCACTGCATCTGAGGTTTGTAAGTCTGGTGGGATACTTTCAATACCACTAATCGCTTCAGCCGTTCTCACAGCGATGCGATTAGGAGCAACATCTAGTGCTTGAGCTAAGGCTTCCGGTAATAATGGTGTCAAGGCTCCACCACCGACTAATAACACTGCTTGCGGAGCAGTAGAATTATTTAACGACAAAATTTGTTTAGCGATAGCTTGGGCAAGATCAGCGACTACCGTGATAACAGAATCGATTATTTCTGTTGGTGCTAGTTTATGTTCTAACCCCAAAATATCAGTGAAACTTAATTTTTTTTGCTTACTGTTTAAAATTTTGCGTTTTAAAACTTCGGCGACATTGAAATCTAATAGAAATTTTTGCGAGATTGCTTCGGTAATTTCATCACCGGCATATGGTACCATGCCGTAGCCGATGATTGTTCCGTTATTAGTGATCGCAACATCAGAGGTTCCGGCACCAATATCAACTAACGCTAAGTTAAGATGACGCATTGTTTGAGGAATTAAAACATTAATTGCTGCGATTGGCTCTAATGTTATGGCTGACATTTCTAGACCAATGGAGTCAAGAGCCGCTTGCATAGAGTCAATAACTTGGCGTGGTAAAAACGTGGCAATTACTTCGATTTGTGCCAATTTACCACGTTGACCAATCAAGGTTTTGAGTTGAATGCCGTCTAAGGTATATTTGATAGTACTAAAACCAACACAATAATAAAGAGTTGGATCATCAATAGTATTAGAATTAGCTAATTTATGTTGAGCATTTTGAATTGCAGCAAATTCTAAAGATAATTCATCATCGCGGGTTATTATCTCAGCTACTTCAAGGCTGGCTTCAGCATTAATAGTATAAAGTGCTCGGCCGGCCGCTGCTACGGCTACTTTAGTTAAAGGACCGGCTTTTTTTTCTAGTTCATTTTTCACATGACCTAATACGGCTGCAACCTCAGGCACGTCATGAATTTGCCCATCTAGCATAGCTCTGGTATGATGCTCTTTTCGTTCAGAGGATATTATTTTGATATTGTTGCCAATTTGTTCGCCAACAATGCCCACCACACTACGAGTGCCGATATCAAGTGAAAATAATAAGTTTTTTTCCATAATAACTCCTTCACTACATATAAAACGCTTTAAATATTTTTAACTTCGCTATAATAATAAAAAAATCCTTTGATTTTTTAGCAAATATATAGGAATATATTATTTTATTATAAATATACTATATTTAATGTTGAAAATTTAGTACAATAAATGTATATGTTCAGTTTTGGAGGTAATTGTGAGTAATATACATATTGTAATTGATAGTACGGCTCATGCAGGTAGCGAGTTTATTAGCCAACATGAAAATTTGCATGTTGTTCCTTTAAAATTATTTTTAGGCGATAAAGAATATAATGAAAATGAAATAACTAATGAAGAATTATTTACTAAAGTAAAAGAAACTAAAGTTTTCCCGAAAACATCACAGCCACCATTAGGTGAGTTTGTGAATTTATTTACCGAACTTACGGCAGCAGGCAATAAAATTATTGTTATTACAGTAGCGGCGGGCTTAAGCGGTACGATTCAAGGAGCGACTAATGCTGCTAATATGGTCAATAAAAAAGATATTAAAGTTATTGATTCCGGAACAACGGCGGTTGGAATTTTGCGCTTAGCTGAAAAAGCGGTTGATATGGTTGAGCGTGGTTTAGAATTTGAAGAAATAATAGAAAAGCTGGAGCAATGTGCGAAGGCGACTAAAACGGTGGTAATAACAAATACTTTGGAGTATTTACATAAAGGTGGACGAATTGGCGGAGCATCAGCGTTATTCGGCACGATAATGCAAATAAAACCGATAATGAAATTATCTGAAGGGAAAGTTACTGTGATTGACAAGGTTAGAACTCGCAGTAAGTCCATCAGTAGAATGGTAGAAGAATTATCACAGCATAAAGGCTTTGATCATATTGGTATTGCACATATTACAGCGTATGATGAAGCCTTGGCCCTACAGGAAAAATTACAAGAAATTTATCCTAATACTAAGATTACTGTAACTACTGGTGGTGCAGTATTGGCATCTCATTTGGGACCTGGTGTGCTAGCGTTGATATATCAGGAGGAGATATAATGGGTGATGACAATATGAATAATGGTAAGGAAGTTATTACAGGTTCTGATTATCGTCAAATGATAAATGGAGCATATAATGCTTTTTTACAGGAATACGAAAATATTAATAGGCTAAATGTTTTTCCGGTGCCGGATGGTGATACCGGTACTAATATGCTACAAACTTTAAAAGCCGTAACCAGAGCTGTTTCACAAGCTCCGGAAACCAGTATTGGTTCTCTTAGTAAGAGAGCAGCTGATAGTGCTATTATGGGAGCGCGAGGAAATTCTGGCGTAATTTTATCACAAATATTTCGTGGTCTTGGTCGAGGCTTAGCCGGAAAAGAAGTTGCTGGTTCCTCTGAATTAGGGAAGGCTTTTCAATATGCGGTATTATATGCCTATCGTTCAGTTTCAAAACCAGTTGAGGGCACAATTTTAACAGTAGCCAAAGGCATTGCCAAGGGTGCACACCGTGCGGTTCGGAGTGATTTACCAATTAATGAAATCCTACAAGCGGCGATTAAAGCTGGTAATGAAGAATTAGCGAAAACGCCGGAGTTATTGCCAAGTCTTAAGGCTGCTGGAGTTGTTGATGCCGGTGGTAGGGGCTTAATCGTATTTTTAGAAGGGTGTTTGCAAGGGTTAGATGGTGAGTTTACGGCCCCAGAAACCGCGATTGATTTAAAATTGGAACCGGTATTAGCAACTACCGATTTTGAAATTGCTCGGCCGTACTGTACGGAGTTTATTGTGAAAAATACAAAGGTTCCGGTGAAAGAAGTCAGAAAAACCTTAGAAAATATGGGTGATTCAATGGTGGTAGCAGGGACTGATGATGTCTTAAAAGTCCATATTCATACCGATCATCCTGGTAGTGTTTTGGAATTGGCTATTTCCTGGGGGACTTTACATGATATCAAAATTGATAATATGGCAGATCAACATCATGAAAAGATGTCAGCACACCTTAATAAAGATTTAAAGAAAATCGCAATAATCAGTGTTTCAGCTGGTGATGGTATCGGCAAAATGATGGAAGAACTTGGGGCGGATATAACAATTGCCGGTGGGCAGAGCATGAATCCGGCAGTAGAGCAATTTATTGATGCGATTCATGGGGATATTGCGGAAAAATATATAATTTTACCAAACAATAGCAATATTGTATTATCAGCCGCTCAAGTTAAAAAATTGGTTGGCGATAAGGTTGAAGTAATTCCGACGGTTAATACGCCACAAGGCATGGCAGCTTTGATGGTTTTTAATCCTGAACTTGATATTGAAACTAATGTTAATAATATGACTGAAAATATGAAGAATGTTAAATCAGCAGCTATTACTACTGCTGTGCGCGATAGTATTGTAGACGGTGAAGTTGTTAAAGAAGGCAAGCATATTGGGGTTGTTGGTAATAAAGTTTTAGTATATGGTGATGAGTTAGGCAATGTTTTAAATGAC
>RRZU011301724.1_pt1 | contig 15732 bp, 13 predicted proteins | sample 2165561 | NCBI WGS metagenome assembly RRZU01 (sample SAMN10456909, study PRJNA506462) | wastewater metagenome | isolation source: wastewater sludge | place: USA: Moscow, Idaho
AATCATGGTTGAAGGCATCCTGCCAATAGGCGATAATCCCGCGGCTTGGCAGCCCGAACCTTTATTTTCCTGCCATGTCTGATAAACCATGACCCATTACCTGTTCATCATCGTCGGCGCTGTGCTGGTTAACAACGTCGTGCTGGTGAAGATTCTCGGCCTTTGCCCCTTCATGGGCGTTTCCAAAAAAGTGGAAACGGCCTTCGGCATGGGTGCGGCGACCACCTTCGTACTCACCGTAGCGACGGGCGCCAGCTATGTCATCGACCACTATCTGCTGATGCCCTTCGGGCTCGATTACCTGCGCACCATTTCCTTTATCGTCACCATTGCCGCCATCGTTCAAATGACCGAAATGGTGATCCAGAAAACCAGCCCGGTGCTACATCAGGTGTTGGGCATCTACCTGCCGCTGATCACAACTAACTGCGCCGTGCTCGGCGTGCCGCTACTCAACATCGCTAACAAATACAACTTTGTTGAATCGCTGCTTTTCGGTGCCGGCAGTGCTGTCGGCTTTTCGCTGGTGCTGGTGCTGTTCGCAGGGATTCGCGAACGCATCGAAGGTGCGGATGTTCCGGTTTATTTTCGCGGCGTGGCCATTGCCATGGTCACCGCCGGCTTGATGAGCCTCGCTTTCATGGGCTTTGCCGGCCTGGATAAGTACCAGTAATGCTCGCTGCCATCCTCATCATGGCGCTGGGCGCCGTTATTCTCGGCGCCGCGCTGGGCTACGCCTCGATCAAGTTCAAGGTCGAAGGCAACCCACTGGTCGAAAAAATCGAAGCCATCCTGCCGCAAACGCAATGCGGGCAATGTGGTTACCCCGGCTGCAAACCCTACGCCGAAGCCATTGCCGAAGGCGAGGCCGAGATTAACCTGTGTCCGCCTGGCGGCCAGGAAGGCGTGGCCAAGTTGGCAGACCTGCTTGGTCGCGAGGTCAAACCGCTCGACGCCGAAGAAAAACCCAAACAGGTCGCCATCATCGACGAACAGACCTGCATCGGCTGCACGCTGTGCATTCAGGCTTGCCCGGTCGATGCCATCGTCGGCGCCGCAAAGCAGATGCACACCATCATCGGATCGTTGTGTACGGGATGTGAGTTATGCCTCAAGCCGTGTCCGGTTGAGTGTATCCGCATGGAAGTCATCGAAGAAACCATCGACAACTGGAAATGGAAGTATCCGGTTGTCCAAATCAAGCGTGTCGCCTGATGTTTTCACTTTTCAAGTTCAAGGGCGGCGTCAAGCCCGATACCAACAAAGCACCCTCGGTGCAGGCGCCGATCGGCATTGCGCCGTTGCCGGCTTTATTGATCGTCCCGCTGCACCAGAGCATTGGCGGCATGCCGCATCCGCTGGTGCAAGCCGGTGATCGCGTGCTAAAAGGGCAACGTATTGGCGATCCCGACAAGTGGGTTTCGTCGGCGGTACACGCCCCGACTTCGGGCACCGTACTAGCGGTAGAAGAGCGTATTACGGCCCACCCGTCCGGCTTACCGACACTTTCGGTGCTGATCGAACCCGATGGCCGTGATGAATGGATTGAACGCACCACGGTCGACTACAAGACCCTGGCGCCCGAGCGTGTCCGCGAAATCCTGCGCGATTCGGGAGTGGTCGGCCTTGGCGGTGCGGTCTTTCCGAGCCATGCCAAGCTCACTGCCGCCAAATCGGTGCCGATGGACGAACTCGTTATCAATGGTGCCGAATGCGAGCCGTTCATGACCTGCGACGACATGCTGATGCGCGAACGGGCCGAAGACATCGTGCGCGGCATTGGGATTTTCCGCGACCTGCTGGCCCCCAAGCGGGTCTTGATTGGTATTGAAGACAACAAGCTGGAAGCCGTTACCGCCATGAAAGCGGCGGTTGAAAAAGTCGGCGAAACATTTGAAGTCATCGCCGTGCCGACGCGTTATCCGGCTGGTGGCGCCAAACAGCTGATCCGCGTACTCACTGGCAAGGAAGTCCCGGCCAGCAAGCGTTCACCGGAAATGGGCGTGCAGTGCTTTAACGTCGCTACCGCCTATACCGCCTGGCGCGCCATTGCTCATGGCGAACCGGTTCTTTCGCGCATCGTCACACTAACCGGCAACGTCGAACAGCCACGCAACTGGGAAGTGTTGCTCGGCACGCCGATCAAGGAACTGATTTCGCTTGGCCAAGCCAAAACGGATACCAACAGCTACCTGATGGGCGGCCCGATGATGGGCTTTGAAATCCCGAATCTGGACGCGCCGATTGTCAAGGCATCCAACTGCATTATTGCCAGCTCAGCGACGATGTTTCCACCCGCCGCGCCTGAGATGCCCTGCATCCGTTGCGGCTCTTGCGCAGAGGTCTGCCCACACGAACTACAACCCTTCGAGATGTACTGGTTCTCGCGCGCCAAGAATTTCGGCAAAACGCAGGAATACAACATCTTTGACTGTATCGAATGCGGCTGCTGCAGCTACGTCTGCCCCTCGCATATCCCGTTAGTGCAGTATTTCCGTTTTGCCAAAAGCGAAATCTGGTCGCGCGAACGCGACAAAAGCCTCGCGGACGCGGCCAAAGCGCGCTTTGAGTTCCGCAACGAGCGCGACGAGCGCGAAAAGGCCGAAAAAGCGGCGCGTTTAGCCAAGGCTGCTGCAGCCAAAGCGGCCGAGAAGAAGGCCGAGCCGGTTGCCGAAGACGAAACGCTACCCGTTGCCCCCGCGGCAACGAGCGATGCTCCAATCGATGCCCAGGCCGCAAAAAAGGCGGCCATTGCTGCCGCCATCGAACGCGCTCGCGTGCAACGAGAGAACGTACAACCGAAGAATACCGACGGGCTGACGATTGCCCAGCGCAAAGAAATTGCTGAGATCGAGGCGCGTAGAGAGACGCTGCAAGAACAAACCGATCTCAACGCTAAGGGCGCGGAGACGACCGAAGGAAGTGCAAAGCCGCAGAGTTCGCAGAGAGAAAATCAATGAACTTCAGCACCCCACCCTACCTCACCCAGAACGTCAGCGTTCAGCGCGTCATGCTGCAAGTGTTGGCGGCGCTGTTGCCGGGCATTGCGGTTTACGCCTGGCTGATCGGGCCGGTTATTCTGGTACAGGTCGCTATCGCCACCTTCGCCTCACTGCTTGCCGAAGCCTTCATGCTCAAGCTGTTGAACAAGCCCCTCGGCTTTTTTTTGGGGGATGGCAGTGCCATTGTCACCGGCTGGCTGATCGCGCTGGCCTTCCCGCCTCTGGCCCCGTGGTGGCTGGTGGTTGTCGGATGTCTGTTTGCCATCATTGTCGCCAAACATCTCTACGGTGGTCTAGGCCAGAACCCGTTCAATCCGGCGATGATCGCCTTTGCCGTATGCATCGTCTCGTTCCCGGCACTGATGTCGCAATGGCCTCCCGTCGATTTGAAAGCCAGCTTTGGCGATCAACTGGCGCTGGTGATCGGTATTGCGCCACGCCTTGACGCCATGAGCGGAGCAACACCGCTCGATGCACTGAAAACCGCGCTCAAACTCGGTGAAGGCAGCGCCACGGTAAGCAGTGTGATGAGCCATGCCGGCACCTTCGGCCATTTTGCCGGCAGAGGCTGGGAATGGGTTGGCGCCGCCTACCTGCTTGGCGGTCTGTGGCTATGGCAGCGCAAGATCATCAGCTGGCATGCGCCATTGGGCTTTTTGGCCGGAATTGCCTTGATTGCCAGCGCCCTCTGGGCATGGAACCCAGAACAATTTGCCAATCCGCTATTCCACCTGCTCTCGGGCGGCTCGATGCTTGGCGCCTTCTTCATCGTCACCGATCCCGTGTCCGGTTGCACGACGCCCAAAGGCAAACTGATTTTCGGCCTATCCGCCGGACTATTGGCGTATATCATCCGCGTTTTCGGCGGTTATCCGGATGGCGTCGCGTTTGCCGTGTTACTGATGAACATCTGCGTACCACTAATCGATCTGTACACGCAGCCGCCCATTTTTGGCATGAAGGGCAAAGTATGACTCTCGTCGTAAAGGAGCCCACCGCGACCAAAATGGCCGTACGTACGGCGATCATCCTTGTTCTGTTCGTCGTTGTCTTCACCGGGCTGCTATCGAGTGTTTACCTGTGGACTCTGCCAACAATCAAGGCCGCAGCGACCGCAGAGAAAATGAAGTTGATCGATGACGTTTTGCCGCGCAGCAACTACGACAACACGCTGCTCGATGACACGATAGAAATTGCGCCAAATGCCGCACTCGGCCTCGATGAAGCATCAACCGCCTATCGCGCACGTAAAGGCGGCCAGGCCAGCGCACTGGTACTGGAAGCCATTGCTCCAGACGGTTATGCCGGCAAGATTCGCCTGCTCATTGCCGTAGGGGCTGATGGTGCGCTGCTTGGCGTGCGCGTAACCCAACACAAGGAAACACCAGGGCTTGGCGACTATATCGAGCCCAAGAAGGACAAAAACAAGGAACGCCCGTGGATTAGCCAGTTTGACGGACTACGGCCGAGCACCATTGACGAGCGCGAGTGGAAAGTGAAAAAAGACGGCGGACGCTTCGACTCGATGGCTGGTGCCACCGTCACGCCCCGTGCCGTGATCAAGGCCGTACGCAAGGCCGCCATGTACGTCGCGGAGAACCGCGAGCGACTTTTCGCGTCTGGGCAAAGCGAGGTGAAACGATGATAGCTCGTGACGAATTCCGCCAGATCGCTAACAACGGCATCTGGAAGCAAAATACCAGTCTGGTCCAGATTCTCGGCCTGTGTCCGCTGCTGGCGGTAACCACCAACCTGGTCAATGGCGTGATGCTTTCGCTGGCGACCATCATCGTCATGGCTATCTCCGGCTTGGCGGTCGCCAGCCTGCGCAACCTGATCCCGCACGAAATTCGTATTCCGGTATTCATCCTTGTTGTCGCTGCGCTGGTTACGGTAGTCGACTTGCTGTTCAATGCCAACCTGCATGAGTTGTATCTCGTGCTCGGCATCTTCATTCCGCTGATTGTCACTAACTGCATCGTACTGGCGCGGGTCGAGGCTTTTGCCAACAAGAATCCTCCCTTGCAATCAATGTTCGATGGCGTTTTCATGGGGATCGGCATGCTGTGGACGCTGGCTCTACTCGGCGGCCTGCGCGAGCTGATTGGCGGCGGTACACTATTTGCCGGTATTGACATGGTTGTCCCTGGACTACACCCGCTGCAACTGCTACCGAAAGAATATCCCGGCCTGCTCCTGGCCATGCTGCCGCCCGGCGCCTTCATTCTGCTCGGCTGCCTGATCGCCTGGAAGAACTGGGTCGAATCGCGCGCAGCAGCACGTGAGCAGCTCCGTAAGCCGGAAGCCATTGCCGCAAGCGACCTCTGAGCGCTAGATGAACGCAGCCAAGCGCGCAGAAATCTTCAAGCGACTACGGGCGGGCAACCCGGCACCAACAACCGAACTGGAATACGCGACTACTTTCCAGCTCCTGATCGCCGTCATCCTCTCCGCACAGGCGACCGACAAAAGCGTCAATCTTGCCACGCGCAGACTCTTTGCCGATGCGCCAACACCGCAGGCCATGCTTGCGCTTGGCGAAGATGGACTGTCCGACCACATCAACCGCATCGGCCTTTATCACACCAAGGCAAAGAACGTCATTGCCACCTGCCGTGACCTGATCGAAAGGCATAAAGGGGTAGTTCCGCACGACCGTACCGCCCTTGAAGCATTTCCCGGCGTTGGGCGCAAGACAGCCAATGTCGTTCTCAATACAGCATTTGGTGAGCCCACCATCGCCGTCGACACGCACATCTTTCGCGTCGCTAATAGAACAAAACTAGCGCCCGGAAAAACGCCACTCGCCGTCGAGCTTAAACTGCTCAAAGCGGTTGCCGAGGAGTACAAGCAGGACGCCCACCACTGGCTGATCTTGCACGGGCGCTATGTCTGCAAAGCGCGTAAGCCAGAATGCTGGCGCTGCAGCATCGCCGATCTCTGCGAATACAAGGACAAAACCTCGTAACCAGGGCAATCGCATAAACATTCAAAATCCACCACAGAGTCACAGAGACGCAGAAGAAACAAAGAGAAAACCGTTAAGTATCAAACCGACGTTTCCCCAATCAAATAGATAATAGAATCCCCGTACCACCGTTTTGGAGAGCCCAATGGCTATTGTTTCAAGCCGTGCCAACCTGTTGGCACTTATCCTGACCGGAGTTGCCCTTCCCGCTTCTGCTGGCGAACTCATTCTGGTTTCCGGCATTCCGCTAGACTTCATACTCTTCGGGCTCACCCTGCTGGGCGTTGCGCTACTTCACAATTACACGCTTTATGTCGGCCTCACTGGGCTGCTGACGATTACGCTCTACAAGCTGATCTTTTCCGGCTTCAAAGGTGGCGACGGCCTGGCCGGTCTTGGCCTGCATTTCCAGCACGAGTGGGTTGTTCTGGCTAATCTCTTTTGTCTGCTGATGGGCTTTGCCCTGCTCTCGCGCCACTTCGAAAAAAGCCATGTGCCAGCGATCCTGCCCAAGTATCTGTCGAGCGACTGGAAAGGCGGCTTCGTCATGCTGGTGATGGTTTTCGTGCTCTCCAGCTTTCTCGACAACATCGCTGCGGCTTTGATCGGCGGCGCCATGGCGCACCAGTTGTTCCGCGCCAAAGTCCATATCGGCTACATTGCCGCAATTGTCGCTGCCTCCAATGCCGGCGGTTCGGGGTCGGTGGTTGGCGACACGACGACCACCATGATGTGGATCGACGGCGTTAGCCCGATTACGGTGCTCGATGCCTATGTCGCGGCGATTCCCGCGCTGTGTATCACGGCCTACTTTGGCGCCAAACAGCAGCATGCCTATTCCCCGATCAACAAACACGCCCACGCTCACACCCATGTCGATAAGTCGCGTATCGGCATCGTCGCCCTGATTCTGCTCTTTGCTATCGTCACGAACATCGTGGTCAATGTGAAATTCAGTGCGCTGGCGGATCACTTCCCATTCATCGGCGTCGCCGTATGGGTCGCGATCACCTTGACCGTCTGGGTGCGCCGACCAGACTGGGAAGTGTTGCCGGAAACCTTCAAAGGAACGGTCTTTCTGCTTTCGCTGGTTACCTGCGCCTCGATGATGCCAGTCGAGCAATTACCCCCTGCTTCCGCGCTGGTTGCCCTGGGTCTGGGTTTTATCTCAGCGGTTTTCGACAACATTCCGCTGACCGCACTGGCCTTGAAACAGGGTGGCTACGACTGGGGTGTTCTGGCCTACGCCGTTGGCTTTGGCGGGTCGATGATCTGGTTTGGCTCATCATCCGGCGTGGCGCTCTCCAATATGTATCCGGAGGCCAAATCGGTCGGCAACTGGCTGCGTCACGGCTGGCACGTCGCACTGGCCTATGTCGTGGGTTTTAGCATTCTCTTTGTCACACTGGGCTGGCATCCCGATGCTGTGCACAAAACAACGCCCAATCCCAGGGTTGAATCGCTAGCGCCGCAAGGCACAGCTGCGGCACAATAATTTGTGCCGCCATGAAAAACGCCACCTCCAGAGGGTGGCGTTTTTCATCTATTCGCAAGAGACGAAGTTTGCTACTCGGGAATAATTTTGTCCGCGTCCGGATCTTTCTTTACCCCCGGTTTACGTCCACGCGCCGGTGCCGGCAAATCGCAGGAGAGACGGCAACTGGTGCCCTCAATCTTCTTGCCATCGATATAACGCGTCACTTTGCAGCAAATCACATCGCCGGAAGCAGAAAGCTGGGCAACTTGATTCTTTAGCTGGGTCATCGACATATTAAGTGCCTGCGAAATCTCGGAATCGAGTTGCTCGCCATTAGCCTTGAGATATTTAAGAATTGCTGCGGTCATCGATCCCCCTACACTGCATTTTTGAAAAGTGGCCTAGTTTGCACCCTAATCACCGATGTGGCAATGAAATCAAGGACACTTTTTGCGGCGTCCTGCTTGATGCGCATCGAAAAACGTCGGGATTTCAGCTCGCTCGCTGCAAACATACTTCGCTAAATGCCTGAAACCATGAAACCACGCTCGTTTTCAGGATTCCTGACTCGAACAGCAATATCCATGCGGCAGCTGGCAGCAACACATGCAAATCGCCATTTAACGGGGGCTGCAGGGCATCAGGTTTATGACCTATACTCCCGGCTCACTGTAGGAGATGCTTGTGCAACAAACAAAAAATAGAGTTCAGGCCATTGGCTGCCTGTTGGTTGCGACGGCACTATGGGGCAGCTCCTTTGTTGCTTTGAAATTCGCTTTTGCCGAACTGCCGCCGCTATGGGTGATCTTCGGTCGCATGGCCTTGGGCAGTCTTGTTTTTCTTTGTGCCTGGCGCTGGCGTGGCCAACTGGACTATCGCGCAGGAGACTGGAAGTATCTGCTGGGCCTGACCATCTGTGAACCTTGTCTGTATTTTGTCTTCGAAGCCATTGCATTACAAAACACCAGCGCCTCGCAGGCCGGGATGATTACCGCACTGTTGCCACTGCTGGTTGCCGTCGGAGCGTTTGTTTTTTTGCGCGAACGTATCACCCGCGCCAGTCTGGCTGGCTTTGTACTCGCCGTTATCGGCGTGCTCTGGCTTAGTCTGACCGGTGAAACAAATGCGCATGCGCCCGCGCCACTGCTGGGAAATTTCTTCGAATTCCTGGCCATGCTCTGCGCAATGGGCTACATCCTGACCCTTAAATATCTTTCCTCACGTTACTCGGCTTTTCTACTAACAGCCATGCAATCGTTTGTTGGTGCTGTGTTTTTCCTGCCGCTGGCGATATTAAGTGCACCTTTTCCGAACACGATCAGCATGGCGGGTATCGGGGCGGTGGTCTACCTCGGACTGCTGGTGACTGTCGGCGCCTATGGCTTGTACAACTATGCCGTAAGTCAGATTCCTGCCAATCAGGCGGCAGCCTTTATCAACCTGATCCCAATATTTACCTTGCTGCTGGCGGTTCTGTTGCTTGGAGAAAGCCTGAACACCCAACAGATTCTTGGAGCCACTCTGGTTTTTGTCGGTGTTGGACTGAGCCAATGGCGTGCGGCAACACCCGTTACTGCAGGAATCCTCGACTAGTCCGTTGTTCTAAGTGCGAACCTCAAACGGAGGCAAATGACGGCAGATGATGGATTTCTGAAAACGATAAAACCATGTATATTCATCCCATTCCTGTCGGCCTTTAATATCGCAGACGATCATTGTGAATATCGCTCGCAAAAAATATCAGGTGCATGCCGAGTTATTGGAAACTGGTACGGCGCACGCCGAGCAGGAGGCTATTGATCATTCGCAAACCATTGAAAGAGGCCTGCATCGGATAGAACGCATCGCTGCGGTCTATCTCGGTCAAATTTCCAGCAGGCTGTCCAATGGGCTGCAAATCACTTTTGATACCGCGGAAGCCGCAATTCTGAGCGCTTGCGAAATGCAACGGCGCTGCGCTGCCTTGCGTGACGTTACGCACGACCCGCTCACGCTGCGTATCGGCATTCATCAGGGCGTCATGCTGCAAAGGGCGAAAGACCCAACGGACAGCACGATTGAAATTGCATCGCTCTTGGCTGTCCTAGATGATGGAATTGTTGTGTCAGGCGCAGTGATCAGTGCCCTTAAGCCGGAATTGCAAAAGCTGGCGCACCCCATTGACGACTTTCCATCGGAAGTTTCGGCTCATACCGTCGATTGGCGAGGAGAACTTCCCCATTCCTCGTACTGGGACCACTCCACATGGCCTTCTGATAAGGATAACGACCAGAGCAGGCCCTATCTGCTTTTGCAGCACAACCTCAGCACCCTGAAAATCGGGCACGAACGCCCCATTGTTACCGTCGGGCGCAGCCCGCTTAACGGGCTGGTTTTGGGTAATAACCTGGTTTCCCGGAATCACTGCCGGTTTGAGCGCAGCATTGACTGCATTACGGTAACCGATACCAGTTCTAACGGCACCTTCATCATGCCGGACAAAGAGAAGGAAATTCGACTCATAAAGGCCTCCATTATTCTTGCAGACAAAGGCATGATATTTTTTGGTCGCGAATACGGAGGAGATCGACGCGGCGGAGTCAAATACGAAGTGTTCGGCTAGCCCCCGGCTCTTCTGTATGCCAAAGAATACGGGCATCTCCAATAGCCCAGCAACGCATAAGCAGCTATAATTACGGCACGATCTGGTCTATTGCCAGAGGCACCATCAACCTTAGTTATTAACACTCCAGTTCGAGGAGTTTTTTACCGTGATCTTGTATCGCTAATCGCGCCATGAGCAAAGCGCTCAAACCTGCTGTTTCTTTACGCCAGAGCCTGCAAACACGCGTCGGTTTGCTTGTTTGTAGCACTGTACTGCTGATGGGTTTTGGAGTCTTTCTGTTCGGCCTCAAGCCGATAGTGGAGCGAATCGCAGCCGACCAATTCACCGTAGCATCGGCGCGGGTCGAGGCGAATCTGAACAGTGTCTTTCAACCCGCCGAACAGATTCTAAGAATGAGTCCCGGCTGGATCGGAAACGAGCCACCAGACCTCAATAACCCGGCAGTATTCAACCAGCTCTTTCGTCCAGTGCTTGAAGCACTACCGGAAGCCACTTCCATCGTTGCCGGCACGTCTTCCGGCGAAGGCTGGCTTCTCCTTCAACTCCCCGACGGAAAATGGCGCAATCGGATGACCGATCGTCAGCGCTGGGGCGATCGTCATCATTTCTTCGAATGGGACACTAACGGTAACGCGCAAGATTACTGGAAATCGGTCGACTATGATCCGCGCAAGCGTGCGTGGTATTCATCGGCCATGCTGGATACCAAAAGCGTCCAATGGACGGAGCCTTACACCTTCTTCACGACTGGCGATCCCGGCATTACCGCTTCGACCCGAATTGCGATGAAAGATGGTCGCGATTTCGTTATCGGGATGGATCTCATGCTGCGCGATCTGTCAAGCCTGACCATGAATACCAAGCTCGGCACACACGGCATAGCGCTGGTATTAACCGAAGACTTGCGGGTTCTGGCGCTCCCGGCGGCACCAAGCGGAATTACAGCTGCCGACTGGTTCGGCAATGCCCTCAAGAAAAGCGCGGATCTGAAACTGGCCCCGCTAACGGATGCGCTCAGCGAATGGCATGGGCGCAACAAAATCGTCAAAAATGGCGTAACGAGCTTTCGTTCTGGTGATCAGACATGGCTGGCTCGCATGCAGTCATATCGGCTTGGCAAAACGCAACTCTGGATTGTTACTTTGGCACCGGAGGCCGATTTTGCGCCTGATTGGGTGCCTGCTGCCGCCTTCATACTGGGCGGACTGATCCTGATGCTGCTGTTGGTTATGCTGTTCGCCCGTCAGCAAGCCAAGCGGATTGTGCTGCCCCTGGAAGATCTGACCAAGGCCTTTGCGCGAATCGGACAACTGGATTTTCAAAGCGAGCCGCCAACATCCTCGGAAATCGAAGAGGTCAGACAGCTTTCATTTGCCTATGAAGCAATGCACGACATGCTGCAGAAAAATCAACTGCAAATTGCAATGCAAAAACAGGTGTTGCACGACAAAATCGAAGCGCTACAAACCGCCGAAAAGACGATCAAGGAAAGTGAAGCCTACAACAAGGTTCTCTTCTCTGACTCGGCTATTGCGTTAGTGGTTCTTGACCCACAGAGCGGCTTATTCACTGATTGCAATCAGGCAGCGGTCACTATTTATGGCTTACCCGATAAGACATCACTCATCGGCTTGGCCCCTGCCGAACTGTCGCCCACCAACCAGTATGACGGTACATCATCAGCGCAAAGTGCTGCGCTGAGAATACAACAGGCCCTGAAATACGGTTCGGTGCTTTTTGACTGGCGCCATCGTCACGCTGATGGTACGGAGTGGGATGCCAAGGTCAACTTGATGTCATTTCGTCACAGCAACCGCCTGCTGATGCAGTTCAGTGTGCGAGACATCACTGAAAGCAAGCAAGCCGAGCAGCAGCTGATTCAAAACGAGCGCTATCAGCGAGCGCTTCTGGACAATTTCCCGTTCCTTGTTTGGCTCAAGGACAAAGACAGCTGCTATCGTGCTGTAAACCAGCACATGGCCGACGCGCTTGGCGTGAAGTCAGCAAATGATCTGATCGGCTTGACTGACTTCGATTTGGTGTCGTCAGACAGGGCAAAGACCTATCATGCGCAGGATCTCGCAGTCGTCGAAAGCGGCAAAACGCAATACTTCATTGAACCCCGAGTCATTAATAATCAAGTGGTCTGGAGCGAAACCTTCAAATCGCCCGTTTTTGACGAAGGGAAGGTAAATGGTACCGTTGGTTTTACCCGTGACATTACTGAAAGAAAACAAGCTGAGGAAAAACTTCAGCTAGCCGCCAGCGTATTTACCCATGCCCGTGAAGGTATTCTGATCACAACCGCTGATGCTTCGATTATCGACGTCAATGAAACATTTTCAAGAATCACCGGCTACCGCCACGATGAGCTGATTGGCCGCAACCCGCGCATTCTCAAATCTGGCCTTCAGGACAAAGCCTTTTATGTCGGGCTTTGGCGAGACTTACTCGAAAACGGCCATTGGGATGGCGAAATCTGGAATCGGCGTAAAAGCGGCGAGTTGTATGCGGAGATGCTCACCATCAGCGCCATCTATGATGATCAGGGCATCATCCGGAACTACGTGGCCTTGTGCTCGGATATCACCGCCCTGAAGCAGCACGAAAGACAGCTCGAGCATATCGCCCACTATGACGTACTGACCACCCTGCCAAATCGGGTGCTGCTGGCGGATCGTCTGCATCAGTGTATGCTTCAGGAACCGCGACGCGGGCAGCTTCTGGCAGTGGCATATCTGGATCTTGACGGCTTCAAGGCGATCAACGACAAATACGGCCATGAAACAGGTGACCAGTTACTGATTTCCCTGGCGAGCCGCATGAAAGAAACCCTGAGAGAAGGCGATACGCTCGCCCGAATGGGGGGCGATGAATTTGTTGCCGTGTTGCTTGATCTAAAGAACGTAGAAAATTGCATACCGATGCTAGAGCGTTTGCTCGTGGCAGCGGCTGAGCCCTTGGCTATCGCTGAATTCACGCTGCAGGTTTCTGCCAGCGTTGGCGTCACGTTTTACCCGCAATCGGAAGACGTCGACGCCGACCAGCTTCTTCGTCAGGCGGACCAGGCTATGTACCAGGCCAAACTCGCGGGCAAGAACCGCTATCACATCTTCGACGCAGATCAGGATCGCTCGGTTCGTGGCCACCACGAAAGCCTCGAACACATCCGTCACGCCTTGGCCGAACGCGAATTTGTCCTCTATTACCAACCCAAGGTTAACATGCGTACGGGATCGGTAATTGGGGCTGAGGCGCTGATTCGCTGGCAACATCCGGAGCGTGGCCTGCTGCCGCCATCCGTTTTTTTACCCGTCATCGAAGATCATCCGCTGGCAGTTGAAATCGGCGAATGGGTTATTGATAGTGCCTTGATGCAAATGGAGCTCTGGCACGCGGCCGGACTGAACATTCCGGTTAGCGTCAACGTTGGTGCTCGACAGTTACAACAAGACAGTTTCGTTGACCACCTGCGGGAGATTCTGGTCAACCATCCTTTTGTCAGCTCCAGCGATCTGACGATAGAAGTTCTTGAAACCAGCGCACTGGAAGATATCTCACGGGTGTCGCAAATTATCGAGTCCTGCCGGGAAATCGGCGTCACATTTGCCCTGGATGACTTTGGTACGGGCTATTCCTCGCTGACCTACCTGAAGCGCTTGTCTGTTGCTCAGCTCAAAATCGACCAAAGCTTCGTTCGCGACATGCTCGATGACCCAGACGATCTGGCCATTCTGGACGGTGTACTCAGTCTGGCAACAGCCTTCCGTCGTCAGGTTATCGCAGAAGGTGTAGAAACCGTCGATCATGGTGCCATGCTACTGCAACTCGGCTGTGAGCTCGCGCAAGGCTATGGCATTGCGCGCCCCATGCCAGCCGCCGACCTTCCTGGCTGGGCCAACACCTGGCGCCCGGATGCCTCCTGGAGCAAGCAACCTTCCGTCAATCGCGATGATTTACCCTTGCTATTTGCCCGCGTCGAGTACCGCGCCTGGATTATAGCCGTCGAGGACTTCATCAGAAACAAGCGTGCGGTGCTGCCACTTATTCACCATGAGAGCCGCTTCGATACCTGGCTGGAATTCGAGGGGCAAGCTCGCCATGGAAAACAGGCTGCCTTCCAGCCCCTTCGCCCGCTGCACCAAAAAGTGCGGACATTGGCAGTCAGTTTGTGTGAACTTCACGCACAAGGCCAAACCGCGCAGGCATTGGCGGGGCTTGACGAACTCGTCATGCTACGCGACGCTCTGCTGGAACAACTACAGCAGCTTGTGCGAGAAAAGCGGGAATAACCGGCAGTAACGACAATTAGTAAGGCAATACAATCGATGACGGGAACGAATCCGCATGTTTAGCAAAGCCACCTTCTGTTTTCTGGACGAACTCGCCGTTAACAATAACCGGGCTTGGTTTGAAATAAACAAGCCTCGCTACGAAGAACTGGTGCGTGAACCCGCAATGGATTTCATTGCAGAAATGGGCTTGGCGCTCGAGTCCTTCGCGCCGCACTTCAAGGCTGACCTGCGCAAAGTGGGCGGCTCACTAATGCGGGTTGCCCGAGACACGCGCTTCTCGCGCAACAAATCTCCGTACAAGACCAATATCGGCATTCAGTTCCGTCACGACTCCGGAAAAGACGTCCATTCCCCGGGCTTTTATGTACATTTGGCCAACGACGAGTGTTTCCTCGGCGTGGGATGCTGGAAACCGGATAGCGATGCGCTAGGGCAAATACGTGATCTCGTTGCCAAGAGGCCGGAGAAATGGTTCTCCGTGCGGGACAACAAGAAGTTTATTGAACATTGGACGCTTTCAGGCGACACCTTGAACCGGCCACCGCGTGGCTACGATGCCGTTCAGCTGGCCATCGACGATCTCAAGCGCAAGGATTTTATCGGCGTATCGCCGGTATTGCGTCGCGACATCGTCAAAGGCAATCTCGCAAAGCTGGCTGCTGAAAATTTTGCCAGCGCCGCGCCCTTCATGAAGTTTTTGTGTACCGCACTGAAGCTGGATTACTAGCAGCCTTTGGCGAGTTCAAGCGCATTCCCCCATGCTTGTACGCCGCCTACTCTTCCGGCTCCAACTGCTCCGGCTGTGTATGCCAGCGCAGCCATAAACGAAGAATACGGAATTCTTTGACCGACATATGATCTGACATCAAAGTCACGTTACGGGTCCGTTTTTCATCGCCAATCCGTAAACGCAGTACGATCAATTGCCCAAACACGGCGCTATCAGCTAAAACAATTGCCGGTATGTGCTGATCGTCGGCAAGAAGACAATGCAGGCCATTGCGACTGGATATGGACAAACCAACGATCCGGGAAGGCCGCAGGACTTGCCACAGAGATAAGCCAACGAGTGCAAGCAAAGACATACGCACAAGCCATGGCAATGGCACTACGACAACACTACAGGCCGCGAGGGTGTGAAACAGGAAAAGGAGAGCAGCAAAGCGATACGAGCGGTGCAGTTTGATGAATACGGGGAACTGCACCGCTTTCGATGAATCGACTAAATGCGCTTGAAGGCCAGAGTTGCGTTGGTGCCGCCGAAGCCGAACGAATTGGACATGGCAACGTCGATCTTCATTTGACGTGCTTCGTTGGCACAATAATCAAGATCGCACGCCTCATCCGGCGTAAAGATGTTGATCGTTGGTGGCGAAACCTGGTTG
>RRZU012722591.1_pt1 | contig 15732 bp, 19 predicted proteins | sample 2165561 | NCBI WGS metagenome assembly RRZU01 (sample SAMN10456909, study PRJNA506462) | wastewater metagenome | isolation source: wastewater sludge | place: USA: Moscow, Idaho
CTGTCATGCCCACCAGATCAAAGCCCCCCACCTTGGCCAGCACGTCCAGCGGATCGGTCGCATCAGGCCGGTTGGTCTGGATGGCCTGCTCCACCACCGCCACCTTGTGATGCAGGCGGTCGCTGGGATAGTTGGCCCCCAGGCCCACCGCCTCCTCCGCCGGCACCCCGGTGAAGACGCTGACCATGGCCGCCGCGGGTGTGGTGTTGCCGATCCCCAGCTCCCCAACCCCCAGCACCCGCACGCCATCCGCCACCGCCTGCCTGGCCAGCCGGGCGCTGCGCAGCAGCAGCTCCACCGCGTCTTCCCGGCGCATGGCCGGTCCCCGGGCGATATTGCCACAGCCCCTGGCCAGCTTGATGCTGGTGACCCCAGGCAACGGCTCACAGTCGATGCCGATGTCCACTATCTTCACCGCCACCCCGGCGGCATGGGCCAGGGCGCAGACGCCGGTCTTGCCCCGGGTCATGTTGAGGGCCTGGATCACAGTCACCGCCTTGGGCGTGACGGCGATGTCCTAGTCGAACACCCCATGATCCGCCGCCATCACCAGGATCTGCTTCGGTCCCAGGCTGGGTTCGGGTGTGCGGTAGATCCCCGCCAGCTGCACCACAAGGGACTCAAGCACCCCCAGGCTACCGATGGGCTTGACCAGGGCATCCACCCTGACCCGGGCCAGCCGTTGTGCCTCGGCATCCAGGGGACGAATACTGTCGATCAGCTGTTCAAGTGTCTGCATGTGAAAGCTCCTGTTGCAGGACTGCAAAATTCAGGTCAGCCCATCGCAGGAGCCGGCCACAACCCGACTGCCGCCATCAGCACAGCAGCAGTAGAAAACACAATTCGAACAATTCATTGCCGCCCCCCAGGGTGTCGCCGGTCTGGCCACCCAAGGTGCGATACAGCGCCTGGCGATAGCCCCAGGCAAACAGCAGACAGCCCAGCCAGCCCCAGAGCCCGGCCCCGCCGCACAACAGCACGGCCAGCAGCAAACCGCCGCCCAGGGTAATGCCCAGCTGACGACCGCTTATCTTGCCGATATAGAGGTTGCCCAGGCCGTTGGACCTGGCATAGCGCTGGTGATACATGAGGAGCGCCATCAGGCTGCGCCCCACTACGGGGGCGGCCACCAGGGCCCCCCAGGCCGGATGAGGCCCGTCCAGCAACTGGCCCACCGCCAGTGCCTTGAGCAGCAGCGTGAAGATGAGCCCTAGGGCACCATGGGTGCCCAGGCGGCTGTCCTTCATGATCTCCAGCATCCGCTCGCGGGTACGGGCTGAGAAGATGCCGTCACAGGTATCCGCCAAACCGTCCAGATGAAAGCCGCCGGTGAGCACCGCCAGGGCCAGCAGATAGAGGCCGCCGGCCAGGCTAGGCGCGAAATGGCCCGCCGCCAGCCAGGTGATACCGGTGGCCAACGCCCCCATCAGCAGCCCTACCAGCGGAAAGCTCACTATGCCCTCCGCCACCCGCTCAAACGCATAGTCCCGGGTCCAGCGCTGGGGCACCGGCAGCCGGGTCATAAATTGCAGTGTCACCCACCAGCTCTTAATCACCACTTACCCCTTGATCCGTACCGGAATGCCGGAAATCACCAGCCACACCTCGTCCGCAGCGGTCGCCAGCTGCTGATTGACCCGCCCGGCGATGTCCCGGAACTGCCGGCCCAGCAGGGTCTCGGGCACCAGGCCCAGCCCCACCTCGTTGGTCACCAGATAGACGGGGGTGTCGCAGACGGCGCAGGCAGCCAGCAGATCCGCCAGCTGCGCCTGGATCCGCGCCTCGATGGCGGCAAAGTCCATCTGCTCGGGGGGCAGCCAGGGGAATGTTTCGAACATGAAGTTGGTGATGAGGGTGGTGATGCATTCGAGCATGATGGCGTCACACTTGCCCGCCAGGGCCCGCACCTGGGCCCCCAGATCCACAAATCCCTCGTGGATCAGCCAGCCAGCCGGCCGCCGCTGGCGATGCTGGTCCACCCGCCTGGCCATCTCCTCATCCGTCACCACAGAGGTGGCGATATACAGCACCCGATCGCCACAGGCCGAGGCCAGGCGTTCGGCATGGGCGCTCTTGCCACTGCGGGCGCCGCCGGTCACCAGTATCATGAGGCCAGACTCCTGCCGCTGGGCTGGCCCTGCAGGATGCGGTAGATGGCTGGCAGATCCAGGTTTTCGGCCATGGCATCAGCCAGCCGGTCAAATTGCTGCTGCTTGTGGGCCAGATAATCAAAGGGGTCGCCTGGCAGCGGCGCCAACCCCTTGGCTTGCCGCAGGCTGTCGAGCAGCTGACGGGTAAAGCCCGGGGCATCGAACAGGCCGTGCAGATAGGTACCGGCCACAGTCCCGGCAAGGTTGACCGCGCCATCCTCCACCGCCAGTGGCTGGCCGTTGCGGGTCTGGATCCGGCAAAACGGCCGGGCCGCGTCCCCCAAGGTGGTGTGCCCCAGGTGTATCTCGTAACCGGACAACGGCGCCAAGGCCCCCACCGCCAGCGGGCCGCAGGCCGCTGCGGCATCGCCGCTACCCAGCACCCGGGCCGTCACCTGGGTGGTGACCTTGTCGCAGGCAAAGCGGGTAACGGTATCCAGCAGCCCCAGCCCGGCCATCTCGTCGATACCGGACTCCACCCCGTCGATGAGCCGCCCCCCCAGCATCTGATAGCCACCGCAGATCCCCAGCACAGGCACGCCGTTGGCGTGGGCCGCCAGTATGGCCGCCGCCAGACCCTGGTCGTGCAGGGCCTGCAGATCCCCTAGCGTGTTCTTGGAGCCCGGCAGGATCAGCAGATCCGGCCGCCCCAGCTCGCCGGGCTCACGCACATAACGCAGGCTGACATCCGGCTGGGCCACCAGGGCGTTGAAATCGGTAAAGTTGGAGATGTGCGGCACCTGAATGACGGCGATATCCAGTGCACGGCCAACCTGGGGCTGGTACTTGCGACCACCCGGCTGCAGGGCCACCCCGTCCTCATCCTCCAGTTGCAGGGGCAGATAGGGCATCACCCCCAGCACGGGCACCCCGGTCAGGGCTTCGATCTGCTCAATACCCGGGGTCAGCAGGGCCACATCGCCGCGGAACTTGTTGATGATGACCCCCTTGACCCGCGCCCGTTCAGACTCGGCCAGCAGGGCCAGGGTGCCGTAGATGGCAGCGAACACCCCGCCCCTATCAATGTCCGCCACCAGGATCACCGGGGCATCCACCAGCTCGGCCATGCCCATGTTGACGATATCCCTGTCCCGCAGGTTGATCTCCGCCGGGCTCCCCGCCCCCTCCATCACCAGCAGATCGAACTCCCGGCTGAGGCTCCGATAGACCTCGTGGATCTGACGCTGCAATTGGGGCTTGAAGTTGTGATAGCTGACGGCGTCCATGTCCTTAAACACCTTGCCCATCAGCACCACCTGGGACTTGCGATCGCTGGTGGGCTTGAGCAGCACAGGGTTCATGCGCACATCCGGCAGGATGCCCGCCGCCTCGGCCTGCAGGATCTGGGCGCGGCCCATCTCGTCACCGGCCGGGGTGATCCCCGAGTTGAGCGCCATGTTCTGCGCCTTGAAGGGCGCCACCTTGTGGCCCTCCCGGGCCAGCAGACGACACAGGCCCGCCACCAACACGCTCTTGCCCACGTCCGAAGCCGTGCCTTGCAGCATGACGGCGCCTTTCATCACATTTTTCTTCGGCGAGGTTCCGGCAGTCATACCGCCTCCAGTTTTCTGCCCTGGGCGGCAAACAGGGCCGCCTCATTGGGATACAAGGGAAGACCCAGCTCGGTGTGCAGCTTGACGAGCCAGGGTTGCACCAGACCGGCGCGATCCAGCACCGCCTGATCCAGCAGCACCTGCTGTGCGCTGCCCTGGGCCACCAGCTCACCGCGCTCCAGCACATAGAGGTAGTCGCACACCTCGTAGATGAGGTCGATATCGTGGCTGGAGATCACCACATGCTTGCCCTGGGCCAGGATGCGGTCGAGCAGCACTATCATCTGCCGCCGCCCTGTGGGATCGAGCCCGGCGGTGGGCTCATCCAGCAGCAGGTAGTCGGCCTGCATCACCAGGGCGCCGGCGATGGCCACCCGCTTCTTCTGGCCGTGGCTCAGGTACTGCACCGGCTTGTCCCGCAGGGCCTGTCCGTCCACCAGGGTCAGGGCCTCGTCGATGCGCCGGCTGATCTCGGCCTCCTCCACCCCAAGATTGCGCAGGGCGAAGGCGATGTCGCTCACCACATCCGTGTAGAAGATCTGCTGATCGGGCTCCTGAAACACCATGGCCACCCGACGGCGCAGCTGGCCCAAGGCCGCCTTGCCGTAGCCGATGGGGCTGCCCTGCCAGCAGACCTGGCCGCGCTGAGGCTTGAGCACCCCCAGCAGATTCATGAACAGGGTGGACTTGCCGCAGCCATTGGCCCCTAGCACACCCACTACGTGACCCCGGGAAAAATCCAGGCTCAGCCCCTTGAGCGCGGGCTCGCTCTCCGGGTAGGCAAAGGTCAGTCCCTCTGTACTCAACCCCATGGCAGATCCCTCATAAACGAAACTCGCCGTCAAAATGCTTCATCTCCAGCGCGATGTTCATCTGCTCGTTACGCCGGATCACCCGCTCCAGCAGCAGGCCCGCCAACATGGCCAGGGAGCGGAAGCTGGTGGAAACGCTGCGGTAGCCAAAGCGCAGGGATTGCGCCTGATGAATGGCCAGGGCCTCCTCGATCAGGATGAAGATGAAGCGGTAAGTGAGCATGAGGTGCTCGATCAGCACCTTGGGCAGGTGGCAGGCCTGCAGCAGCCGGATGAGCTGGTTAAAGGGGGTGGTCAGCAGCAGCAGGTAGGTGGCCGTCAGGGCCGCCAATGAGCGGCACAAGGTGGCCAGCGCCACCTGCACGCCGGCGGGGTCCACCCCAATGGCACCGTGCCCCAGCGGCAGGGCCAGCCAGAGACGGGCCGGCTCCTCGCTGACGGTGACCACAATGCCCAGCAACCCCATCAGCAGGAATACCAGGGGGATCAGCAACCAGCGCAGGTAACGCAGCAACCCTATCTTCAGCAGATGGCAGGTGAGCAGCGCCACCCCGATGCACTCCAGCAGTTGAACCTCCATCTTGGACACCAGGGCTATGTACAGCAGCAGTGCCACAATCAGGCACTTGTGGCCGGGATCCACCTTGCACCAGCGGCTTTGATAGGCCAGCTTATCGATGATCAGCATGGCGCTTGCCTTGTTCGGCTTGGGCGGATTTCTTCCCGCGATAGAAACCCAGGATATAGAAGATCACCGCTGTCCCCAGGCACCCCTGCAGGGTGAACAGCAAGCTCTCCACCTCACCACTGGCCGGCTCGAACAAGGGACTGAACCAGGGCTGATAATCCGGGGCCAACTGGCTGATGGCCGCCTCCGCCTGCCCGTCTGACCCTTCATAGCGGCCCCCGTTGGGAAGCAGGAAGGGTACGATCACCAGGGCGATAAGCAGGGCCCACAGGATCAGGGTCTTTGACATGAGAGACGGCCTCCTGCGGTGATCAGTTGTCGCTTGGTGAGCTGGTCGTAGATCAGCACGGTCAGCAGCCCTTCGGCGGCGGCAATCGGCAGCTGGGTGACACAGAAGATGCCGAGGAACTTGACCACAGAGCCCATGACGCCGCCCTGGGGATCTGGAAACGCCAGCCCCAGTTGGAGAGAGGTCACCCCGTAGGTCACCAGATCCGCCACGAAGGCGCAGGCGAACACAGCCAGATCCCGACGACAACCCAGCCGACTGGCCGCAAGCCAGACGCAATAGCCCACCAGGGGACCGATCACCGCCATGGACATGCCGTTGGCCCCTAGCGTGGTCAGGCCGCCGTGAGCCAGCAGCAACGCCTGGAACAGCAGTGCTATGCCCCCCAGCACCGGCACGATGAGAAAGCCAAACAGTATGATGGCCAGGCCCACTCCGGTGGGATGAGAGCAGCTACCGGTCACCGACGGCAGCTTCAAGGCCGACAGCACGAAGATGAAGGCACCACATAGGGCCAGCAGCACCTTCTGATTGCTGTCCTGGCTCACGATCTGCTTGAGTCGCCGAACCCCCAGCACCACAAACGGCAGAAACAGGATCCACCAGCTCAAAGCCCACACGGGGGGCAGAAAGCCTTCCATGATGTGCATCGACCAGGCCGGTGCCGGTAACAGGCTGAGCGCCAGCGCCACGCCGGTCAGCCCGGGCCACAGATTGCCGCCTCGTTTCATGCAACCTCCTCGACTGGCGCGGCCAGCCACTGTTTGTTGACCAGGATGGTGGAGAAGTAAGGCAGCGACAGCTCGCCGTCCACCGCCTGCAATTGTCTGAAACACTGCTCGCCCGGCAGGGAGGCCTCCGCCATCAGCAGGGCGTGGGGCAAGAGCCCCAGCCGGCTCAGCAAATCCCGGACCCGGCCGAACCGGCCGTAGACCTTCATCAATACCACGCACTCGTGCTGTAGCAGGGCCCGCTCCAGCGCCGCCTCGGGGCCGGTGCAGGAGACGATGGCCAGACTCTGTTGCTCCATGGCCAGGGGGAATTGCGCCAGGGCCGAGATGCAGGCAAAGGAGGTCACCCCTGGGATCACCTCCATGGGGATGCGGCCTTGCAGCCGTTCCAGCAAGAACACCCAGGTGCTGAACAGCATGGCGTCCCCCAGGGTGACAAAGCCCACCTGCAAGCCAGACTCGACGGCCTGGCGCAGCTCCTCGGCCACCTGATCCCACAGCGCCTCTTTCTCGTCACCGTGGGTACTCATGGGAAAATGCCGCTCGCGGATCGCCACCTGGGCGCCTAGGTACTCCCGCACGATGGACAGGGCCAGGCTGTCACCGCCGCGCTTGCCCGCCGGGGCGTAAAGCACATCGAGCCGGCCCAGCAGGCGGGCGGCCCGCACCGTGATGAGATCGCTGCTGCCCGGGCCGGTGCCGATGGCATAGAGACATCCCTTCATCAGGCGGCCTCCTCGGTAGTGCGGCGCTCCACGGCCTGCAGGTGATCCAAAAACAGCTGCTGGATAAGCGGGTTCTCCCCCAATCCCTGCAGCCAGGGCTGTGCCTCAATGCCGACCCGCGCCAGCTGCCCCTTCCAGGAGTCCTCGTCATCGGCAGCCATGTCGTTGATGGCGTGATCCCCGGCCACCAGCATCAGGGGCATGAGGTGCACCTTGCGCACCTGCTGTTGCTGCAGCCGGGTCAGCAGGGTGCTTATCTCGGGATAGCTTTCCACCGCCCCCACCATCACCGGCAGGTCCCGACTCATCAGCATGTGGTCCAGGCAGGCGTAAGCGGCAAAGGCGTGATGGGTGGCACCGTGGCCCATGAAGATCACCCGCTCGTCTGCCGCCAGGCGCGGGCACTGGGCCAGCATGGCCTCGATCAGCCGGTCGAAATCCCGGTGCTCACTGAGCAGCGGCAACCCCAGGCTGAGATGGACAAAGCGCGGGGCGAAGGCCTGCACCTGGCCGGCGACCTTATCGAACTCATCGCCGTTGATGATGTGCAGGGACTGCACCAGCACGTCCTGATAGCCGGCCTCGGCCAGCCGCATCAGGGCCTGACGCGGGTTATCGATCTGCAGGCCGTCCCGGCGGGCCAGCTTGGCGATGATCATCTCGGAGGTGAAGGCACTGAACAGATCCCGGTCCGGGAAGGCTTCTGCCAGGCGCTGTTCGCAGGCGCGGATGTTCTTCCGGCAGGTCTCGGCGTAGCTGGTGCCAAAACTGATGACAAGCAAGGCTTTCTTCATGATGTCCACTCCTGAGCCCCCAGGCCCGTTAAATAGGCGGCCAGATCCGTGGCGGATGCCACGACCTCACCGTAATCACTCTGTCCGCAGGACTCCGGCCGACGGATCACCAGGCACGGGATCCCCAGCTCGATGCAGGGCTCGGCCTTTTCGAGATACCCGCCCTCGGCCCCCGACTCCTTGGTGATGACCACATCGCAGCCACAGAACCGGTACAGGGCCCGGTTCATCTCGGCGCTGAAGGGGCCCTTCATGGCGAAGATCTGCGCCACCCCCAGCCCCAGCTCGGCGCACTGCAACAGCACCTCGGCGGTGGGCAGCACCCGCACCAGCAGGGTCTTCTCCGGCAACAGGGCCCGATAACGCGCCAGCTCCTTGCTACCTGTGGTCAGCAAGACTCGCGGTCCCAGGGCGTGTACCTGCCGGCAGACTTCCTCCAGGCTGTTCACCACATGGATCAGGGGATGGCGGATGGACTCCAGCTCGCTGGGCCGGCTATAGCGCACCAGGGGGATGGCCAGCTGGCGACAGGCCAGCCGTATGTTGTGGCGCAGCGCGCTGGCATAGGGATGGGCGGCATCGATGACACAGCGCACCCCGCGGCCGGCGAGCCAGCGCGCCATGGCCGGAGCGTCCATGCGGCCCACCTGGATATCCCCCACCAGGCTGCTGGCCATGGCCTCGCCGGTGGCGGTGGCCACCGACAGGCTGTAAGGCAGCCCGGCCTGCTCCAGCCTCTGGCAGATCTGCCGGGCGTCCTGGGTCCCACCGAACACATGGATGGCCGCCTGGCTCATACCTGATAACCCCGCGGGGTGATCATGCGGCCCTGACTGACGTAGGTGGCGGCGTTGCCGACGATGACCAGGCTGGTCATGTCCACCGGTTCAAAGTCCATGCCACCGAGGCTGGTGATCCAGGTTTCCTGTTTCTTGCGGCTGGCGGACTTGACCACCCCCACAGGGGTGTCTGCGCACTTGAAGGGCGCCATCAGCTCGAAGGCCCGGGCCAGATGATCGGCGCGACCGCGGCTGCGGGGGTTGTAGAAGCAGATGACAAAGTCCGCCTGGGCGGCAGCTATGATGCGCTTTTCGATCACGGCCCAGGGGGTGAGCAGATCGCTCAGGCTGATATGGCAGAAGTCGTGCATCAGGGGCGCGCCCAGCAAGGCGGCAGCGGCAATGCTGGCGGTCATGCCCGGGATCAGGCGCACCTCCAGATCCAGCCCCTGCTTACTCACCAGCTCAAGAATGAGACCGGCCATGCCGTAGATCCCGGCGTCACCGCTGCTGATCAGCGCCACCTTGCGGCCGCTGCGGGCCAGATCGATGGCCGCCTGGCAGCGCTCTATCTCCTTGCACATGCCGGTCTTGACCACCTCCTTGTCGGCGGTGAGGGCCTTGACCAGATGGGTGTAGGTCTTATAGCCGACGATGACCTCGGCCTCGTCGATGGCCTCTTTGGCCTCATGGGTCATGGTGGCCAGGGCGCCCGGCCCGATCCCAATCACATACAGCATCAGTGTGTTACTCCCAAGGTGATGGTGACGCCCTGCTCCTTCAAGGTGTCACCCACCAGGTGACCCTTGCTCATCAGCCAGGCCACCGGCTGGGACACGACGCCCACCCCCGTGGTCTGCCTGACGAATTCCGAGGCAGGAAAACGATGTTCGTGTTGTTGCAGTTCGCTGACGCTGTAGACCTTGAAGGGCACCCGGCAGCAGGCGGACAGATGATGCAGCGCCGGTTCATCGGCCTTGAGGCTGATGCTACCGATGGCCTTGAGCGCAAGGGGATCCAACTCATACTTGGCCAGTTGCTGCTGCAACAGGCCGATGAGCAGCTGGAAGGAGGTGGCGCGGCGACAGCCGATGCCCACCACAACCCGGCGAGGCACCAGCTTGTACACCGGCAGGGGCAGGCTGGGCAGCCGATGGCGCAGGCTCACACACACCAGGGCAGCCAGCCCGTCCGGCAGCCGATCCAGGCTGTCCACCGGCACAAAGCCGCGGGTATCGCACTGCGCCACCGGCCAGCAATCGCCGGGCTCCGGCAACGAGCCATGATCCCAGAACAGGCCAACCTTCTGGGCACTGACCAGCATCTGGTTCACCTGCTTGACGCCGCTGCGCATCTCCAGCATGTCCGCATCCAGCTGCACCGCCAGCATGTCCAGGGCGGCCAGGGCATTGACGTCCGTGGCCGTGGTGATCACGGGGTCCGCCTTGAGCACCCCGGCCAGGTACCGGGTCAGGGCATTGGCGCCCCCCACATGGCCGGACAGCAGGCTGATCACGTGCTGGCCCCGTTCGTCGATCACCACCACCGCCGGGTCCTGGGTCTTGTCCTTGAGCAAGGGGGCGATGACCCGCACCGTGAGGCCAGTGGCCCCGATGACGATCAGGGCGGAATACGTGGCGAACGCCTGGGCCACCGTCTGGGCGAAGCTGCCGCCGAAGGGGACAAAGCCCGGCACCAACAGCTTCTGGCTGCAGTAGCAGGTCAGCGGCAGGTAGGTCTGCAGCTGCTGTGCCAGCGCCACCCCGCCGGGGGTGAGGCAGAAGACGGCGATGGACTCAGGCTTGACGATATTCATGGCTAAACCCCGCGTCATAGAGCTTGGAGTAGTGGTACTCGTCCCCCAGGAAAGCCCCCACCAGGATGAGCGCCGTCTTGCGGATCCCCGCCGCGGTGACCTGATTTGCGATGGTGGCCAGGGTGCCACGCACCACCTGACAATCCGGCCAGGTGGCCTTGTAGACCACCGCCACCTGGGTGTCCGCCGGATAGCCGCCGTCCCGCAACCGGGCCACCACTTCGCCGATCTCCTGCACCGACAGGAAGATGGCCATGGAGGTCTGGTGGGCGGCGAACGCTTCCAGCGATTCCTTCTCCGGGGTGGGAGTCCGGCCGGACATGCGGGTGATCACCAGGCTCTGGGAGAGCTCGGGGACCGTGTACTCCACCCCCAGCTCGGCCGCAGCCCCCAGGAAGGAGCTGACCCCGGCCACGGCGCGAAAACCGATCCCCAGCTTGGCCAGCTCTTCACCCTGCTCGCGGATAGATCCGTACAAGGAGAGATCCCCGGTCTGCAGCCGCACCACCAGCTGGCCGGTGCTCACGCCGGTGGCCATCAGATCGATGATCTGTCCCAGATCCAGGCTGGCGCTGTCATGGCAGCGGGCGCCGGCCTTGCAGTAATCCAGCAGAGCCGGGTTGATCAGGGAGCCGGCGTAGATCACCACGTCCGCCTGACTCAGCAACCGGAGGCCCTTGAGGGTAAGCAGTTCGGGATCACCGGGGCCGGCACCGACGAAATAGACCAAAGACGGATCAAACGGGCAGGACATGGGCAACCTCCTTGGTAGCCGGTGCAATGCAGGAAAGCAGAAACACGGGATTATTGGGTTTGAAGAAAAAACCGCTGCCCAGGGTCTGCAGCTGGGAGACTTGCAGCTGACTGCAGGACAGCTCCGCCACTCCGAGCCCCTGCAGGTGCGCCAGGGCCGAGGTGAGGTTGTCCAGCAGGATGAAACTCATCACCAGACGACCGCCCGGGGCCAGCAGGGCCAAGGCCCAGTCGATGATGGCGGTGAGCCGCCCGCCGCTGCCGCCGATGAAGACGGCATCGGGCCGACTATCCAGCGCACAGGGCGCCGCCCCCGCCAGGATCTGCAGCCGATCACTGCAGCCCAGCCGGTCGGCGTTCTCCCGGATAAGGCTCAGCGCCTCGGGATTCTTCTCCAGGGCCACCACCTTGAGTTCCGGGTGTCGCAATGCCGCCTCGATGGCCACGCTGCCGGTGCCCGCCCCCACATCCAGCAACAGGCCAGCGCCGGCCAGATCCAGCCGTTCCAGAGCCAGCAGTCGCACCTCTTCCTTGGTCATGGGCACCTTGGCGCCCCGGGCGAATACGTCATCTCTCATTTGAGTACTACCACCACATTCAGGTCATAGGTTGGCGCCACCTGTTCGGGCAGCAGCAGGTGGATCCGCTCCTTGTCGTAGGAGAGGTTCTCCCCCACCACCAGAGTCCGTCTTAAGCCACGTGCCAGCAGTGCCTGGGCAACCTGATAGGGGCCACACTGCTGATCCGTCACCAGGGCCAGCTTGTCGTGCAGGAACCAGAAGTCGAAATCCGGCGCCTTGCCGTGACAGCTGGTGAGATAGATGTCGTTCATGTCGAGCCCCAGGCGGGAGAAGAGGTACTGGATGGCGCTGATCCCCGGCACCATGCGGCAGCTGCCTTCGGGCAGGGATTCGCCGATGCGCTTGCCGATGCCAAACAGCATGGGATCGCCGGAGGCCAGCACCACCACCTGCTTGTGCATCACGGACGACAGCCAGGCGATGAAGGCTGGCAGCTCGGCGTTGAGGGTGACCTTCTGGCCACAGAAGTCGGGAAAGCCGGCCAGGGCCCGCGGCCAGCCGGCCAGGATCTCGGCCTGGTCGATGAGCCCCTGGGCCGCCTGAGTCAGATATTGGCGATCTCCGGGGCCGATACCGATGACGCTGATCATGCGAGATCCTCCGCGATGGCGGCAAGGGGCCGGTTGGCTCCCAGCAGCTGGTTATCCAGGGAGAAAAGCACCACGTCACAGGCCAGGGGCTGGCGGGCATAGCGCAGCATCTGCGCCACCTGCTGCGCCACCTTGGCGGCAAGTCGGTCGTACACGGCATCAAGCCCGTGCTCGGCGATGAGGCTCATGGCCGCCTCCGTGGTGGTGCATTCGTAGACGCGACGCAGCAGATCGTGGGGGACCCCCATCAAGGCCAGATGGGTTACCAGGGTTTCCAGCCGACCATCCGCCACATGGCTGTGGGTGTGGAAGATCCCCGCCGCGACCTTGATGAGCTTGCCCAGATGACCGGCCAGCACCACCCGCTCGAACTGCAGCCGCTGGGACTCCTGCAGCATGTAGCCAACGAAGTTGCTCATGGTGACCACCTGATGGTGGTGGCCTGGCAGGTGCTCCCGCACGAAGCGCTCGCCGTGATTGCCCGGTACCAGGATCACCTGACGCAGCCCCTCGGTGCGCTTTTGCTCCAGTTCGATGGCCAGGGAGCGCTTCCAGCTCTCTTCGGACATGGGGGTGACGATGCCTGTGGTGCCTATGATGGAGATGCCGCCCAGGATCCCCAGCCGGTCGTTATAGGTCTGCTTGGCCCGCTCGACGCCGTCGGGGGCGAAGATCAGCACGTCAGCCCCCCGCTGTGGGCCAATCACCTCCCGCACCGCCGCCTCTATGGTCTGCCTGGGGGTCTTGTTGATGGCCGCCAGCCCCAGATCCAGGCCGATGCCCGCCCGGGTCACCCGGCCTATGCCGTCACCACCATCGATAGAGATCTGCTGATCGGCCCGCCAGCAGACCCGGGCGTGGATCAGCATGCCGTGGGTGGCATCCACATCATCGCCGCCATCCTTGCGAATGGCCGCCATGGCGGCATCCCCCTCGATGAGCGGCGCTTCCACTGCCAGGCGTAACGGCACCCCGGCGGGGGTCTGGATGCTCACCTGATGCTGGATTTGCTGCGTCAGCAACATGGTGGCCGCCACCTTGGCCGCCGCCGTGGCGCAGGAACCCGTGGTGTAACCCTTGCGATAGGCCTTGCCGCGGTGCCAGATGGCGGTGTCCTGCAGGTTCTCCATCAGTGGCTCTCCAAGTCGTACAGGATGGCATTGATGATGGCGGCCGCCACGTTGCTGCCACCTTTGCGGCCCTTGGCGGCGATGTGGGGCAAGGGGCTCGCCATCAGCGCGGCCTTGGACTCCGCCGCCCCCACAAAGCCCACCGGCACCCCCACCACGGGGCAGGCCAGCTCGGGCGCCCCCTGGCAGATCTCCAGCAGGCGGAACAGGGCGGTGGGGGCGTTACCGAAGACAAACAGCCGCGGGCCGGGCTGCTGCATGGCCAGATCCACCGCCGCCATGGAGCGGGTGATGCCCTGGGCCTTGGCCAGCGCCGCCACCTGGGGATCCGCCACAAAGCAGTGGATGCGGCAGTCCAGCTGGGCCAGTCGTCGCTTGTTGATGCCGGCGAGGGCCATGTTGGTATCGGTGAAGATCTGGCAGCCCTGGCACAACGCCTGACGGATCCGTTCACAGCCATCAGCGGAGAAGTGCAGGATCTCCAGCCAGTCGAAGTCCGCGGTGGTATGGATGGCCCGCTTGATGATCTTCTCCTGCAGGGGATCGGCGAAGCGGTAGTCCGGGAACTCCCCTGCCAGGATGCCCGCTATGATGGCGAAGCTCTCGGCCTCTATCTGCTGGGGTTGGGTGATGTATTCCATGACGACTCCTCAGGCCAGGAACTGGTGAACGAGACAAAACAGCCCCAGCGCCAGGCACGACACCAGATACATGAGGCGGATAGTGCGCGGGATGTCCTCGCACTCGATCTCCCGCCGGGGGTCACCCAGCCAGGGTTTTTCCACCCGTTCACCAAAATAGACATTGGGTCCCCCCAGGCGGACGCCGAGGGCGCCGGCCACCGCCGCCTCGGACCAGGCGCAGTTGGGACTCTTGTGGGCATAGCGATCCCGCCAGCCGATGCACAGGGCCGCCCGGGCATCCTGGCGCAACAAGGCAGCAGCCAGGGTGAACAGCAGCCAGCTCAGCCGGGCGGGCAGCAGATTGGCCAGATCGTCGAGCTTGGCGGAAACAAACCCCAGGGCAGCGAAGCGCTCGTTGCGATAACCCACCATGGAGTCCAGGGTGTTGACCGCCTTGTAGGCCATGGCCAGGGGTACACCGCCGACAAACAGCCAGAACAGCGGGGCTATCACCCCATCCACCGCGTTCTCAGCCACCGTCTCCACGGTGGCGCGGATGATTTGCGGCGGCTGCAGGGCCTTGGTGTCACGGCCGACGATCCAGGAGAGGCGCTCGCGGCTCAGGGCCAGATCCTCGGCGTGCAGCGCCTGATACACCGCCATGGCGGCATCCCGCAGACAGCGGGTGGCCAGCAGTGTGTAAGCCAGCCACAGCTGCAACGCCCAGCTGAGCCAGGGATGGATTGCCTGACACAGGGCGATCAGGGCCCAGCTCAGGGCGAAGCTGCTGCCCACCACCATTAGCCACAACAGCCCCCCCCCCAGATACAGGGTGCTTTGTGACGGGCACAGGACGCGGATGAGCCGCTCCAGGCGGCTGATGAGCCAGCCTATCCAACGCACCGGATGAGGCCAGTGAGGCGGATCCCCCAACCAGAGATCCAGCACGAAGGCCAGGGCGAAGATGAGCAGACTCATGCCTTGGTCCTCCCCCGGGCGAACCAGTGCAGCAGCATCTGGGGCGCCTGCCAGAAGTGCAGGTGCAGGTAGCTGGCCAGGGTGTTACCCAGCTGATAGCCCCCCTGCCAATCCGGCAGAGCACTGCTGCCGTGCTTACTGAAGGTGAACACAGGCGTCAGCTCGGTGGCAAAGTCGGAATAGTGGAATTCGTGGCCGCGCAGGCGCTCGCCGCAGGCCGCCAGGCTGGTGTCCTGCAACGCCTCGGCATGACAGTAACCGAAGCGGGTGAGCCGCTGACCCATACGGCTCGTCCCCGGCAGCACGCCTACCATGGGCCAGTGCTGACCCTGCTGATCGATGAGCTGCTCCCCCAGGTACATGAGGCCGCCGCACTCGGCGTAGATGGCCACCCCGGCGTGGTGCGCAGCCAACATGGCCTGACGCATGCGGTGGTTGCCCGCCAGACGCTCACCGTACAACTCGGGATAACCGCCGCCCAGATACACTCCGGCCGTGCCGACGGGGAGGCGTTCGCCCTGCGCCGGGGCGAAAAAGGCGATGCGCGCACCGGCGGCCGCGAGCAAGTCGAGGTTGTCGGGATAGTAGAAGCAGAACGCTTCGTCCCGCGCCACCGCGAGCAGCGGACCGGGGGCGGAAGCCGGACCGGGGCGGGAGGCCCCCGCCGGCGCAGCAGGAGCACACGCGGCCCCCGCCGGCCCCACGGCGGTGCGCGCCAGGCGCAGAATGGCGTCGAGGTC
>RRZU010518679.1_pt1 | contig 15731 bp, 12 predicted proteins | sample 2165561 | NCBI WGS metagenome assembly RRZU01 (sample SAMN10456909, study PRJNA506462) | wastewater metagenome | isolation source: wastewater sludge | place: USA: Moscow, Idaho
CCGGCCCTGGGATCGGGATCGCGACGGCTTCGTGCTGAGCGACGGCGCCGGCGTGCTGGTGCTGGAAGCATACGAGCACGCCCGGCGGCGCGGCGCCCGCGTTCACGCCGAGCTGATCGGCTTCGGCATGAGCGGCGACGCCTACCACATGACCCTGCCGCCGCCGGACGGCGCCGGCGCCCGCCGGGCCATGGCCTGCGCCCTGCGCGACGCGGAACTGGATCCCGACGCGGTCGATTACATTAACGCCCACGGCACCTCGACGCCGGCCGGGGACAAGATCGAGAGCGACGCGGCCAAGACGGTGTTCGGCGAACACGCTTACCGGCTGGCGATGAGTTCGACCAAGTCGATGACCGGCCACCTGCTGGGCGCGGCCGGCGGCGTCGAAGCCATTTTTTCGATACTGGCGATTCGCGATCAGGTGGTGCCGCCGACCATCAATCTGGACGACCCGGAACCGGGTTGCGATCTGAACTATGTGCCGCATGTCGCTCAAGAGCGGCGGGTCAAGGTCGCGCTGTCGAATTCCTTCGGGTTCGGCGGCACCAACGGCACGGTCGTGTTCCGCGCGCTGGACTGAAACGTTCTCTCGCCCCGGTGAGAGAGGATTGAGTTGAGGTTTTCGGCCACGAACCACGATCCTCGCTCGCCAACCCCAGACGGTCCGCCGCTCGGTTGGGCCAAACGTTTGCTGCTGGCGCTTGCCGCTCTGGCGCTGGTCTTGGGGCCAGCCTTCGGCGTCGTCTACACCGATTACCGCCTGTTCCTCGACACGCCTTGCGGGGTGCCGGCGGGCGGATTGGTCCTGGACGTGAAACCGGGGACGGGGATCGGCGATATCGCTCGGGAATTGCGGCGACGACCCGGCGTGTTGCGCTCGGCGCTCTATCTCGAAGCCTTCGCCCGCCTGAACGGTTTGGCGCCCAAACTCAAGGCGGGCGAGTATGCCGTCGCGCCCGGCGCGACCCCGCGCCAATTGATCGAGCAAATCGTGGCCGGGCGAGTCATCCAGTACGCCCTGGTCGTGGTCGAGGGGTGGACGTTCCGGCAATTGCGGCAGGCGTTGGCCGCGCATCCCAAAATCATCCAAACGCTTTCGGGGACCAGCGACGCCGAGATCATGGCCCGACTGGGCCGGCCGGACGAGCATCCCGAGGGGCGATTTTTCCCCGATACCTACCGCTTTCCCGCCGGGACGACGGATGAAGCGTTCCTGCGCCGGGCGCTGGCGGCGATGGATCGACGGTTGAACGAGGTTTGGGTTCGCCGCGCGCCGAATTTGCCGCTGAGCGATCCTTATCAGGCGCTGATTCTGGCCTCGATTGTCGAGAAAGAAACCGCTCTGCCGGCGGAACGGCCGGCAATTGCCGGCGTGTTTGCCCGGCGCTTGCAAAAAGGGATGCCGCTGCAAACCGATCCGACGGTGATCTACGGGCTGGGCGCGGCGTTCGACGGCAACCTGCGCCGCCAGGATCTCGCGGCCGACACCCCCTACAACACCTACTTGCGCAAGGGGTTGCCGCCGACGCCCATCGCCATGCCCGGAGCGGACGCGCTGGCGGCCGTCGCGAATCCCGCCGCCGGGGACGCGCTGTATTTCGTGGCGACCGGCGAGGGCGGCCACACCTTTTCCGCGACGCTCGAAGAGCACCACCGAGCGGTCAGGCGGTATCAATCGAAGGGTCGCTGACGTGCCGGGCAAATTCATCACCGTCGAAGGCGGGGAAGGGGCGGGCAAGACCACCCAACTCGCCTTTATGCGCGAGTATCTGGAACGGTCTGGCCGCCGGGTGCTGTTGACCCGCGAGCCGGGCGGGACGGCGCTGGGCGAGGAAATCCGCGCTTTGCTGCTGGGCCACCGCCACGACGGCATGGGGTTGGCCACCGAAGCCTTGCTGATGTTCGCCGCCCGCGCCGAGCATCTCCAACGCTTGGTCCGCCCGGCGCTGGCGGCCGGCCATTGGGTGCTGTGCGACCGGTTCACCGATGCCACCTACGCTTACCAGAGCGGCGGGCGCGGGTTGCCGCCGGCAAAAGTGGCGGCGTTGGAAGATTGGGTGCAAGGGGATTTACGGCCCGATTTGACCCTGCTGTTCGACCTGCCGGTCGAGGTCGGTCTGGAGCGAGCCCGGCGGCGCGGCGCGGCGGATCGCTTCGAGCGAGAGGACAGGGTATTTTTCGAGCGGGTGCGGACGGTTTATCTGGACCGGGCAAGACAAAATCCCGACCGCTACCGGATCGTGAACGCCGACCGACCGCCGGATGCGGTCCGGTTCGAGGTGGAAACCCTGCTCGCCCGATGGCTGGAGCGCATCGATGGATGAGCGGCTGCCTTGGCACGAGAAACCGTGGCGGCAACTCCAGCAGCGCTGCGGCGCCGGCCGTTTGCCGCACGCTTTGCTGCTGACCGGGCCAGCCGGTTTGGGCAAACGGGATTTTGCTCGGCGTTTGGCCGGCGCCTTGCTTTGCGCCGCGCCGGCGACCGACGGGGATGCCTGCGGGCGCTGTCGGGGCTGCCATTTGTTCCGGGCCGGCAGCCATCCCGACTTCAGCGCCGTGCGGCCCGCCGAGGACGGCAAGGCCATCAAGGTCGATCAGATCCGCGAACTCCGCGATTTTCTGAGCCTGACCACCCAGTACGGCGGCCACAAGATCGCCCTGCTGGAACCGGCCGACCGCCTCAACCTCAATGCCGCCAACAGCCTGTTGAAAACGCTGGAGGAACCGCCGGGCAACAGCCTGCTGCTGCTGGTCGCCGACCAACCGGCGCGACTGCCCGCCACCGTGCGCAGCCGTTGCCAGTTGGTGCGGTTCGACATTCCTCCGGCGGAGGAAGCGCTGCCTTGGCTGGCGTCTCGAACGACCGGGGGGTTGGAACCGCGAGTCTTGCTCGATGCCGCCGGCGGGGCGCCCTTGGCGGCTTTGGCTTTTGCCGACGGGGAACGCTGGAATCGCCGTCGCCTATTGGCGGAAAGCTACGAGCGAACACTGACCGGGAAGGCGGACCCGGTGCGAGAGGCGGAACGCTGGCTGCAAGGCGATCTCGCCGAAAGCCTGCGCTGGCTGATCGGTTGGCATACCGACCTGATTCGGCTTAAGATGAATCCCGAACCTCCCTGCCTGAGCAATCCCGATCTGCGCCCCGTCTTGCGGCGCTGGGCCGATTGGTTGCCGCCAAAGGCGTTGTTCGAGCGCCTGGACTCGGCGATTCGATTGCATGCGCTGTGTTCGACCACCCAGATCAACGCGCAACAGTCGCTGGAAGCCTTTTTCGGCGGCGGCGCGGCGAGTGGTGAAACCGACGTTCCCCGAACGTCCGCAACAAAAGGTTAACTGCTTATGTCGGCTCCACGACAAGGCGTCATTTCCCTGGCCATCAAGGACAAGGCGATGCTGCACGCCAGCTATATGCCTTTCGTCAAGGGCGGGGGTATCTTTATCACGACGGAAAAATCCTTCGAGCTGGGCGATGAGGTGTTTTTGCTGCTCACGCTGATAGACGATCCGGAACGGTTCGCCATCACCGGCAAGGTGGTGTGGATCAATTACCGGACCACGCCGGGCGGTCGCCAGATGGGAGTCGGCATTCAGTTCGGCGGCGCGGAAGGCGCCAGCCTCCAAAAGAAAATCGATGCGCTGCTGGCGGGCTATACCCGCAACGATCAGTCCACCAACACCATGTGACCGCTCGACGATCCCGACATGCTGGTCGATTCCCATTGCCATCTGGATCGCCTCGATTTGACTCGCTTCCGGGGCGGCCTCGCCGGTGTCATGGAAGCTGCCGCCGCCGAGGGTGTGGCGCGATTGCTGAGCGTTGCGACCGATCTGGAAAGCTGGCCGGCGCTGGCCCGCATGACCGAGCCTTATCCCCAAGTCGCCCTGTCGGTGGGCGTGCATCCCAGCGAGGACGGCGGTCGCGCGCCGACCGCGAAGGAACTGGTCGCGCTGGGCGGGGAGCCGCGAGTCGTCGCCATCGGCGAAACCGGGCTGGATTACTATTACGGCCGGGATAGCGTCGCGCGCCAGCAAGACTGGTTTCGCGTTCACGTCGCCGCCGCCCGCGAACTCGGCAAGCCGCTGATCGTCCACACCCGCGACGCCCGCGAGGACACCTTGCGCATTTTGCGCGAAGAGGGCGCGGCCGAAGTCGGCGGCGTGCTGCACTGCTTCACCGAGGATTGGGACATGGCCGAGCGGGCCTTGGAACTGGGTTTCCACATCTCGTTTTCCGGCATCGTGACCTTCAAGAACGCCAAACCGATTCAGGAGGTGGCCCGACGGTTGCCCGCCGAGCGGCTGTTGGTGGAAACCGATTCGCCCTATCTGGCGCCCGCGCCGCATCGCGGCAAGCCCAACCATCCCGCCTGGGTGCGGCATGTGGCGGAGTTCGTCGCCCGGTTGCGCGGCGAATCGCTGGAACAGGTGGCGGCGGTCACGACGGCGAACTATCGGCGGCTGTTCGGCATCTCTCCTTCGGCGCCTTTCCCGCCAGCGGGCGAGGGGAGCGAGCGGGAGGCGGCGTGAACCACGCGGACATGCGCGACCGGATTCGCCGCTGCCTGCATTCCACCCACCAGGTGGAAACCGTCACCGGCGATCACGCGGTGGCCGGCATGGCGCGCGAGGAACGCACGCTGATGCCGGCGGCGGTGCTGGTTCCCCTGGTGGAACGACCGGAAGGCTACACGGTGCTGTTGACCCAGCGCACGGCTCACCTGGAGCATCACGCCGGGCAAATCAGCTTTCCCGGCGGCCGGGCGGAAGACGAGGATGCCGGTCCGGTCGAGACCGCGCTGCGCGAGGCGGAAGAGGAGATCGGCCTGCACCGCCGGCATGTGGTGGAAATCGCCGGCTTTCTCGATTTGTACGAAACCGTGACCGGGTTTCTGATCACGCCGGTGGTGGGATTCGTGACGCCGCCGTTCGAGCTGGCGCTGGACGCGTTCGAAGTCGCCGAGGCGTTCGAGGTGCCGCTGGATTTTATTCTCGATCCGCGCAATCACGAATCCCGAGGCATGTTCTACAAGGGCCAGCAACGGCGCTATTACGTGATTCCCTACCAGGATCGCTTCATCTGGGGCGCGACCGCCGCCATGCTGGTCGGCTTCGCCCGCCGGTTAACCGATCACCCGCTGCTGCCCTGAAAGCGGAGCGTCGCTGGCCGCGCCCCGGTGATGGACGAATTGCCGCAATAAAAATTCCTCGTCCCGAGGGGTGAGGTCGAACATCAAGCTGGCCTGCTCGACCGTTTTGAGGGTGCAATGCCCTTGTTCGGCGAGCCACTGGAAGGCCCGGCGCAGCGCCTCGCCATCGGGGATGAGGGGTCTCAGCATGACGGCTTCCTCCCTGCTGTCCTATCTCCGTCCATTATATACCCGGCGCATATACCCGGTGCGGGGTATCGGGGCCTTGCACCGAATCCCTGCTCCCCCTGAAAGAGGGTGAGGATGATGTGGCTGTAAGCTGTTGAAAATAAACCCTCACCCCCGACCCCTCTCCCGGCGGGAGAGGGGAGCAAAAGGGCGGGAGGGGAGCAAAAGGGAGAGAGGGGAGCCTTTGGTGGTTTCTAAGCCAGTTTTCGGTATTTGATCCGGTGCGGCTGGTCGGCCTCCACGCCCAGCCGCCGCTTGCGGTCGGCTTCGTAGTCGGCGTAGTTGCCCTCGAACCAGATCACTCGCGAATCGCCCTCGAACGCCAGGATGTGGGTGGCGATGCGGTCCAGGAACCAGCGGTCGTGGGAGATGATCACCGCGCAACCGGCGAAGGCCAGCAAGGCTTCTTCCAGCGCCCGCAGCGTCTCCACGTCCAGATCGTTGGTCGGCTCGTCCAGCAGCAGCACGTTGCCGCCGCTTTTCAGCAGCTTGGCGAGGTGCAGCCGGTTGCGCTCGCCGCCGGACAAATCCTTGACGAACTTTTGCTGGTCCGGTCCCTTGAAGTTGAAGCGGCCGACGTAGGCGCGGGAGTTGATCTGGTAGCCGCCGATGGCGATCACGTCCAAGCCGTCGGAGATTTCCTGCCAGACGGTTTTATCGGGGGCGAGGCTGTCGCGCGATTGATCGACGTAGGCCAGCTTGACGGTGTCGCCGACTCGCAGGGCGCCGTCGTCCGGCTGTTCCTGGCCGACCAGCATGCGGAACAGGGTGGTCTTGCCGGCGCCGTTGGGGCCGATCACGCCGACGATGCCGCCCGTGGGCAGCTTGAAATCCAGACCGTCGATCAGCAGCCGGTCGCCGAAGCCTTTGCGCAGGTTCGCCGCCTCGATCACCAGATCGCCCAGCCGCGGCCCCGGCGGGATGTAGAGTTCCTGGGTTTCGTTGCGCTTCTGGAATTCCTGCGATTCCAGTTCCTCGAAGCGGGCGACGCGCGCCTTGCTCTTGGCGTGCCGGCCCTTGGGGTTGGCGCGCACCCATTCCAGCTCCGCTTTCATGGACTTGATGTGGGCGGTTTCCTGCTTCTCCTCGATTTCCAGCCGCTTTTCCTTCTGCTCCAGCCAGGAGGAATAGTTGCCCTCCCACGGAATGCCCCGGCCGCGGTCCAGCTCCAGAATCCAGCCGGCCACGTTGTCGAGGAAGTAGCGGTCGTGGGTGACCGCGACCACGGTGCCGGGGTAGTCCTGGAGAAACCGCTCCAGCCAGGCCACCGATTCGGCGTCGAGATGGTTGGTCGGCTCGTCCAGTAACAGCATGTCGGGCTTCGACAGCAGCAACCGGCACAGCGCGACCCGGCGCCGCTCGCCGCCCGAAAGCCGGCTTACGTCGGACTCCCACGGCGGGAGCCGCAAGGCGTCGGCGGCCACATCGAGCGTCCGGTCCAGGTTGTGGCCGTCGGTGGCTTGCAGGTACGCTTCCAGATCGGCCTGTTCGGCGGCCAGTTTCTCGAAATCGGCTTCGGGCTCGGCGTAGGCGGCGTACACCTCGTCCAGCCGGGCCAGGGCGTTTTTGATCGGCGCGACCGCTTCCTCGACGTTACCGCGCACGTCCTTGGCGGGATCGAGCTGCGGTTCCTGCGACAGCAAGCCGATGTGGATGCCGGGCTGGGGGCGGGCTTCGCCGAGAATGTCGGTATCCGCGCCGGCCATGATCCGCAGCAGGGTGGATTTGCCGGAGCCGTTCAGGCCCAGCACGCCGATCTTGGCGCCGGGGAAGAACGACAGGGAAATGTCTTTCAGGATTTCCCGCTTGGGCGGCACGATCTTGCCCACGCGGTTCATGGTGAAAATGTATTGGGCCATATAATTCGATCGGGTGGTTGGCGTTGGGCGGCCATCTAACCATTGCCGCCGGTTGCCGTAAAGAGGAAAGGGGTTTCGCGCGAGGAAAAGCCCCGTTCCTGGGGAACGGGGCTCGGTTGCGATACGGGATTGAGCTTATTTCACGACGGGGCGATAGATGATTTCCAGTTCCGTGCCTTCGCTTTGCAGGAAGCCGATCATCTGGCCCTGCATTTCCGCCGTCGCGCCGACGGCGACGGAAGGATCGATGATCGAGGAGTGAGCGCCCTCGGTAAAGCGGACGATGGCGCGAACGCCCTGGTCGTCCCCCGTCGAGCGGCTAGCCGATTGCAAGCCCATGATCTTGGCCAGCGGTTCGGTCCCCGCCAGCGGCGCGTCGGGCACCGAGTTCGGTATCACCTGATCGGGCGGCGAACCGTCGCGGCCGATCACTTCGATCAGATGGATCGGGTGCAGCTTGGCGGCAGCCGCGCCGTAGTTGATCGGATCGCCGGCATCGACAACAGTTTGCGCCGCGACCAGATAAGACTCGTATCCGGGCGTGCCCTTTTTGAGACCGGCCGCCGCCAGCCCGGCGGAGATGCGCGGCCCGTAGGTGGCCGAGCCGTCGAGCAGCTTGGCGATGCCGCCGCCGGGCATGGCCAGGGTGGCGCTGGTCACGTTCTGTTCGATAGCCAGAAAAGTGCCGCCGACGATCCCGCCCAGCGAATGGCCGACGAAGCGGATGTGCCCGGTGTCGAGATCCGCTTGCCGGTCGCCGTCCAAGTCCACTTGCGGCAAGGTCGCGATCAGTTGCCGGAGGTCTTCTGCGGCTTCGCGCACGTTATCGCGGCTGGTCAGCAGGCTTTGCAGGTTGATGAAGTAGCTGCCGGATGGATCGATGACGCCATCCGCGCCCGATGCGCCGGTCGGGTTGTTGACCAGATCCAGATCGAAAGTTCGCTCCAAGCCTTTCGCGTAAAACGGATTGGTCTTGTCGGTGACGCCGTGCAGCGGCATGTCGATGGCGATGGCGGCGAAACCGACGAACGACAGCGCGTCGGCGAGCGCGAACAGATCGGTGCGGTTCCGGGTGATGCCATGTTGGAAGATGACCGCCGGCCAGCCGCCGGCCGGTTTGCGCTGGCCGCTCTTGGCGTTGGGGACGGTCATCAGCACCGGGATTCGCGGGGTCGCGGTCGCCTTCGGCAGCGGGTTGTATCGGGTGACCTGTCCCTTGTCGGCGGCCTGCCAGAAGCCGCTCAACGGCTTGTCCTGGTCGAGATAATAGGGAATCGCCAGCGCGCCGGCGTAGATGTCGGAGAAGCCGGGCAGGCCCAGCCCGACGGCGGCGGTGGTCGCGCCGGTCGGTTCGATCGCCATCCCCAGCGGTTTGATAGTCTTGCCCAAAGCGGTGAAGGCATCGTCGATGGACTGGGTCATGAAAGTCCAGCTCAGCACGATGCCGCTCTTGGCGACGCCCTGACCGGCCGCCGCGCCTTCCTGGTTGTTCACCAGTCGCCGGATCGGTTCCAGCGTCCGCGCCTGGATGTCGCTCAGACCCGGAATGACGCTTTTGCCGTTGGCGTCGACCAGCGGGGTTTCCAGCTTGGTCAGCTTGTAGGTCGGGGAGGGCGAGGCGTTGAAGCCGTCGCTGTCCTGAATGCCGTCGGTCAGGACCGCCAGATAGCCGCTTTTGGGCGCGAGCGGGCGTAGCGGGCTGATGGTGAGCGTGGTCTGTTTGGAGTCCGCCGGCAACAGCGCGACCGCATAGTCGGTTCCGGCGGTCAGTTCGCGCTTGACCCCGGTGATGGCGAACGGTGCCGAAGTGGCGGGATTCAAAAACGGATTGATCAGGGTCACTTCGAACACCCGCACCGTGCCGCCGGCCTTGATCGTGTCGGCCTTCAGCGTGCCGGAGAATTGCGCGGTCAGCGGGGCGATGGTCGAAAAGCCGTCCAGCGCGTTCAGCGCGACGCGCGGGTCGGCCAGGTTGTCGGGATCGGACACCGGAAAATTCAGCGTGCCGTCGGTCGAGCCGTCGAACAACAGGTTGTTGGGTAAGGGGATCACTCCGGCGGCGGGATCGAACGCGGCGTAAAAGTCCGCGCGAGTGGCCGCGTTTGCGGCGCCGAACGCGGTTAGGCTCAACAGGAAACAGAGGGATGCTGGCCGGAATGCGCTCATTCGAGTTTGCATGGACTCGCTCCAGAACAGGGATGCGGAGAGATTTGGCTGCCTTACAAAATTCCCTCTACCCTTCAAGCTTTCAACAGCGACCGGATCGACGATGAGGTCATGACCTTGCCTTCGCCGCGATAAGCCTCGTGATTGGCCTCGATGTCGTCCAGCTTGTACAGATAGTTCACCATCATGCCCGCCGACTGGCTCAAGCCCTTGGGCGAGGTGTCGGCCAGCCAGTTCAGCCGCTCGATGCGCGAGCCGTTCGAGAGATGGAAGTGAGCGACCCGATCCCGCGCGGTGCCGCCCTCGCGTTTTTCCTTGGCCAGATAGCGGGCGCACAACCGTTGCAAGGGGTGCTTCAGCGCCTTGGCCAGTTCCGGCTTGCGGTTCCAGTCCGGCAATTGCAGCAACGTTTTCAGCGAGATCGGTTCGCCGCCGGTCCCGGCCGCCGCCGCCAGCGCCTTGCGATCCGCCGAGGTCAGCAATTCCGCCTCAACATCTTTGCCGGGTTCGTTCAATTTGCCGTCCAGCCAACCGCGAAAGCCGGGAATCGGCGACAGGGTGGCGAAGGTTTTGAGGTTTTTGAACTCGTGGGTCAATTCGTCCACCACCCGCTTGATCAGAAAATTGCCGAAACTGATGCCGGCCAAGCCCTCGTGAGCGTTCGAGATCGAGTAGAAAATCGCGGTGTCGGCTTGGGTGGGGTCGAGCACCGGCGCCGCTTCATCGAGCAAGGTATGCACGTTGTCGGCGATGCCGTGCACCAGCGCCACCTGGACGATGATCAGCGGTTCGTCGGGCATGCGCGGGTGGAAAAAGGCGAAACAGCGCCGGTCGGAGCTGAGCCGGTTCTTCAAATCGTCCCAGCTCTTGATCGGATGCACGGCTTCGTAGGCGATCATTTTTTCCAGCAGCGATGCGGGCGAATCCCAGGTGATGCGCCGCAACTCCAGAAAGCCCACGTCGAACCAGGACACCAGCAGCGACAGGAGATCCCGCTCCAGCGCCGCCAGCGCCGGATCGTCCTTGCGCCACTCCAGCAGCTCGGCGCGCAGATCCACCAGGAAATGGAAGCCTTCGGGCAAGGCGTTGAGCTGGGCCAGCAAGCGCAGCCGGGGCGGTTGTAGCGCTTGGCGCAGCGCGCGTTCGGCCTTGGCGCGCTCTTCGGCGCTATCTCCCGTCTGTTGCAGTTTCGCCGCCGCCTTGTCCAGCGCCTTGCGGTCGATGTCGAACTCGGTGGCGAGGATTTGCAGGAATCGCTTTCGGCCCTTGGCGCTCAGCGACAGGTAAATCCGCCCCAGATTGGCGGCGCGGGCGCGGGCCGAGACTTCGCCGCCGCGCGCTTCCAGACAGTCGCGCATCTGGGCTTTCAGCGTCTCCGTATCCTTTTCGGGCAGGTTGGGACCGGGGGCGGCGGACAGCAGGCCGCCCCGCCAGTCGGCCACCTCGCGCCAGGCTTCGCGCAGATTGTGCATCGTGCGGTCGAGCAGGCTGGCGCGGGTGATTTCGGGCTCGCGGGCCGTGAGTTCGGTCATGACGGCAGTACCTGGGTTCGGGTTTGGCCATGGCGGGCGGAGCGGAGCGGCGCGGCGCGCACCATTATCGCTTGAAGTATAGGAGCTTGCCGCGCGCAAAGTAGGGTCTTACTGGCTATCGTCGTGTCCCGCTTGTGTTTCGGCCGTGTTCCGGGATGGCGGACTCGCGGCGGGCGAGTCGCGGGCGGTCGTCAAAGCTGGCCCGTCATCGCCACGCTGTCCTCCAGCATGATTTCCAGCTCGGCCAGGGCGACTTCGCCCAGCCCCAGCGCTTGCGCTTCCGCCGTGGCCGCCAGGGCGATAGCGGGATCGCCGTGCAAGCCGATGCCGATTTTTTCGCAAGCCTGATCGTTGAGCCGAACGAACAGCAACAAGCTGTTGCTGGCATCGGCGGGCTCCCGGTGATGGTCACGCGCCACGGTGCAATAGTCGTCCGGCAGATTCCATTTTCTCGCCAGCAGATCACCCTGGCTGGTGTGCATGTCGCTGTCCAGAATCTCGACGATCAGACTTTCCGGCAGGTCGGAACCGATGGCGCCGGAGCCGCGCAGATCCTCGATGATTTTCAGGAGCGCCAACTGGCCGATGTTGTGCAACAGGCCGGCCATGAACGCATTTTCCGCCTCGCTGCGATAGCCGCAGCGCTCGGCTATCCATTTGCAGCCCATGGCCGAGGCGAAGGCGTGCCGCCACAACTTATCTTGGTAGCCCAGAAACTCGTCGCTGGATTTTTGATGGAGCTGTCGTAGGGCGACAACCAGGGCGAGATGGGCGACCTGTTCGACCCCCAGCCGAATGATGGCTTTGCGGATGGTGGTGATTTGCTGCAAGCCCTTGTAAAAAGCCGCGTTCGCGACCCGCAGAATCTGGCTCGCCAAGACTTGATCCTCGACGATCATTTTTTCGATATCGGCGATTTGGGTGGCGTCGTTTTGCAGGGCTTGCTGGAGCCGCAAGGCGACCGGGTTGAACACCGGCAGCTTGATGTCGTTGGTGGCGATATGCCGCACGATCAGATCGTGCAGGGATTGGTCGCTGGCTGTCATGTGATTCCCACCAGGCGTTTGATTTCGTTCAGGGATCGGGGCTTATCGAGACGGGGCAGAAAGCGGAGCACCTCGGCGATGGCGGTTTCGCCCCGGGACGCCTTGGCCAGCCCGTCCTCCAGCAGGGTCACCATGCCCGAGGTTTCCAGGCTGACGCGCCGGATCTCGTGGGAGGTGCACTTTTGGAGGATGGCATCCTTGACCATCGTGTTGAGAACGAGCAACTCGAACACGCCGACGCGGCCGCGATAGCCGGTGTGGCGGCATTCGGCGCAACCGCGGCCCTGCCTGAAGGTGGTGCCTTCCAGATCCTGGCGCTTGTAGCCCAGGCGCTGCATTTCCGTGGAATTGGGCTGATAAGGTTCCCCGCAGTTCGGGCACACCCGGCGCAACAACCGCTGGGCCAGCACCGAAACCACCGTCGAGGAAATCAGAAAGGTTTCGATGTCCATGTTCATCAGGCGCAGCAAGCCGCCGATGGTGTCCTCGGTGTGAAAGGTGGTCAGCACCTTGTGGCCGGTGAGGGCCGCCTGGATGGCGGCTTCCGCCGAGTAGCGGTCGCGGATTTCGCCGAGCACGATCACGTCCGGGTCTTGGCGCATGATGTACGGCAGCGTGCTTTCAAACGTCACTTCGATTTTGGGGTTGAGCGAGCATTGCGCGATGCCTTCGATGACGTATTCGACGGGATCTTCCACCGTGGTGATGCAGCGGTCGATGCTGTTGAGGTAGTTGACGCAACTGTAGAGGGTCGTGGTCTTGCCGGTGCCGGTCGGGCCGGTGATCAGGACGATGCCGCTCGGCAAGTCGAGGGCGTCGTCGTAAAACCGGCCCAAGGTGCGGGGAAACATGCCGATCTCGTCGAGCGGCACCAGTTGAGCCCGGCGCAGCAGGCGCAACACGATTTTTTCGCCGTAAATGGTGACGTAGACCGAAACCCGAATGTCGATCTGGCGGCCGGTTTTGGGATCCTCGAAATCGATGTGGCCATCTTGGTGGCGGCGGCGTTCAGCGATGTCGGCCTTGCCCAATATCTTGATGCGGTTGACCAGGGACGGGGCCTGCCTTTTGTCGAGCGTCTTGTAAATGCCCAGCACGCCGTCGCAGCGGAAGCGGATGCGCAACTGATCTTTCATCGGCTCGATGTGAATGTCGCTCGCTTGGGCTTGGATGGCATCCGAAAATATGGTGTTGACCAGCTCGACGGTCCGGGTGGCTTCATCGACCTGGACGACCGGCGCCTGCAAACTTTGGTTGTGGCGCTTGTAGCTCTCCAGGGTTTCGCGGATGGTGCGTTTGCTGGCGATCAACGGCACCAAATCCGGCCCGAACAGCCGGGCGGCATCCTGGCGGGCGGGTGAGTCCAGCGGATCGGCGAACGCGACCAAGACTTGGCCGCTTTCGGTGCGGATCGGGAGGAAGTGCCGCTGCAAGAACCAGTTTGGGTTGGCTTTTTCGAGCAACTTCCGGTCGATGTCGCCCAGTTCGGGCGAAATCTGCCGGAAACCCAACTGATCGGCGAGCACCTCGATCAGCTTGTTTTCTTCGATGAAGTGGTTTTCCAGCAGGATGTCGCCCAGCTTTTTCCCGCTGCCGGATTCCCGCTGCAAGGCCAGCGCGGCGCGCAGATCCTGATCCCGCAGATAGCCCAGCTCCACCAGCAGCGCGCCGATCCGCACCGAGATGCGATGCTTGCGCAGGGTGTTGCGCTGTTGTTCCGGGCTGACGTAACCGATTTCGTTGAGGATGCTCAGCAAAGGCTTTTCGGTGGTCAGCTTGGATCGAACCCGGATGGCGTAGGCCAACTGTTCCTCGGTGAGAACGCCGTCCTCGACCAAGAACTTGGCGATTTCCAGCCCGCTGTCGGGAGGTGTCGTCGGCGGCGCGGCCCGCGGGTCGATGCGGACGGTCGGCGCTTCCGCGGCCGGCCGGTTCAGCCGAACGGTGGCATCTTGGGCGACATACAACCGGGGTTGTCCGACCGGGTCGGCGACGCGCACGGTGGGCAAATTCTCGATGTCGCCCGCGCCATGCGGGGCGGACGAGTCGCCGGGGCGATCCGATGTTTCGGTGGGCGCATCGGCCGGTTTGGGGGGCTGTGTCGGCGCGGACATGATGGGCTTCATCTTCCCGTGGCGGTGGCGAACGGCCCCATCACCCGGCGCGCGGCGTTACCCGGTCCTGACGGTCATCGTGGGCGGTTCGCCATAGATTAGCATTCAAACCGGTTGTGATGCGCTACCCGCTTCAGCGGCGCATGACAATGCCGGATGCGGCCTGGAAAGTCGCCAAACGCCGGTAACCACAATTTATATTGTGGACATGCTATTCTGGTTGTAGCAGTAAGCGATTAAAAGAATTCGATATTGATGATTTAATCCTGGAATCCACAAATAAAATTGTTAAATGTTAGTACTACCACAACATCTATATTTAATCTTATCAATATGTTATTTAATTGGTACAACAATTGCTCTCTTCGCGTTGTGCCCGGCCACCGCTGGCGGGCAGGGTTGACGGATTTTGGTCGGCGAACGAGCCGATACAACGCGGGTAAGGCCCTCTTTCCTGGGCGCGACCGCCCAAAAAATTACGGTTGGAGAAAACAATCATGCTATTCAGCAACATGAAAGTCAGCGGCCGTCTCGGTCTCGGGTTCGGCGCGCTGTTGGCGCTCCTGTTGGGCGTGGCGATGCTGGGCTATGTCAGCATGGGGGCGGTCAACGATGCGCTGCATACCGTCGGCCGGGTCAACTATCCCCGCGTCAAGTACGCCCAGGATCTGTCCGAGGCGGAGTACCAGGTCGCCCGCGACATGCGCACGCTGGTGATCGTCTCGGACGAGGCCATCATGAAGGGGGTCAAGGAGAATATCGACAAGTCGCGCAAGAACTACCAGGAAGCCTGGGACGCGCTGAACAAGCTGCCCCTCTCCGAAGCCGGCAAGGCGATCTTGGCCAAGGTGAAGGAAGCCCGGGACGCGGCGCTGATCCCCAACGACAAGGTGATCGAGCTGGGGCTGGCCAACAAGCCCGACGAGGCGACCCCGGTCCTGATCCAGCAGGCGTTCCCCGCCAACAAGAAGGTGCAGGGGTTGCTCAATGAGTTTCAGGACCTGCAAGATAAATTCATCGACGAAAACATCCTCAAAGGCGAGGATCACTACAAATCGGCCTCCTTCTGGATCTTCCTGCTGGTGGGCGCCGCGATGCTGTTGGGGGCCGTGATCGCCTTCCTCATCACCCGCAGCATCACCCGGCCCCTGGGCGGCGAGCCGGGGGTCATCTCGGAGATCACCGGCCAGATCGCCGGCGGCGATTTGACGGTGCGCTTCGCGGACACCGGCCGGGAGACCGGCATCTACGCCGCGATGCGCGAGATGGCCGCGAAGTTGAAGGAGATGGTGACCAAGGTCTCGCAAGCGACCGGGCAAGTGAACTCCGCCGCCGCCGAAATCGCCCAGGGCAGCGCCGACCTGTCGCAGCGCACCGAAGAGCAGGCCAGCGCCTTGGAGGAAACTGCCTCTTCGATGGAGGAACTCACCTCCACGGTCAAGCAGAGCGCCGAGCACGCCGGGCAGGCCAACCAGTTGGCGTCTGCCGCCCGGAATCAGGCCGAGCAGGGCGGGCAGGTAGTCGATCAAGCGATCACCGCCATGAGCGCGATCAACCAGAGCAGCCGCAAGATCGCCGACATCATCGGGGTGATCGACGAGATCGCCTTCCAGACCAACCTGCTGGCGCTGAACGC
>RRZU013421944.1_pt1 | contig 15731 bp, 16 predicted proteins | sample 2165561 | NCBI WGS metagenome assembly RRZU01 (sample SAMN10456909, study PRJNA506462) | wastewater metagenome | isolation source: wastewater sludge | place: USA: Moscow, Idaho
ATCGGGTATTACAGTCAGCTAAGGCCGCATAAACACAATGGTGGCATGAGCCCAAATAAAGCTGAGGAAAATTACTGGGTTAACTATAAGTCGGTGGCCAGTTTTACTTGACCACTACAGAGTGTTTTTTTAATAAATGCAATGGATTCTTGATCATATACTTGGTAAACAGAGTCGAGCATTGACTGTATATTTGGGTTCTCATCCATGTGACGTGCAGCCAAGAAAATTGGACTGACAGCGGCCTTGTCTAGTAGAGGAATAAATATGACGTTAGGGATCTGAATTGCTTTAGCACTTTCTGGAACAATACACATCCCTTCAGCGGCTGCAACTAAACCTAAAGCGAGTTGGACCTCACGTACTTCAGTTAAATGCGCAGGATCAAGGCCGTGCGTATAAAACAGATTGCGAATTTGTGTGGAAAAGTTTGGTTTAGCGTGGTTGGGAAATATTAAAATATTTTCATGAGTTAGATCAGATAAATGTAAACCAGGTGCAGCCTGAGAGAAGCGGTGTTGTTCATGCACAGCAACAACGAGTGGTTCATTCCTTAATAAAATACGACGTATAGCTGGATCTGAAATTCTCAGACGACCAAAGCCTACATCTATGCTCCCTTCTTTTAATGACTCAATTTGCAGTTTGGTATTCATCTCTTTAAGTTCGATTTTAAGCTGCGGTTGTTGTTGGCGAAATAAGTAGAGAATCTTTGGTAGTAGACCAAAAAGCAAGGAGCCGACAAAGCCAATCGTAAGTGTTTTTTCTGCGCTACCTACTCGCTGCGTCATCGATTTTATTTCTTTTGCCTGAGTTAAAAGCTTAACTGCATGTAAGTAAAAAAACTGCCCCACTTCCGTCATCTTTACAGGTCGACTGCCGCGCTCAAAGAGTTGCACACCCAATTCATTTTCTAAATTTTGAATTTGGCGACTCAATGGAGGCTGAGAAATAAAAAGGCGTTGTGCTGCTTTCGTATAGCTTTGCTCTTCTGCAACGGCGACAAAGTACTTCAAATGCTTAAGCTCCATCTCTGAATACCTTTTAAGTATGGAAGAATGCCGAATAGGTCTTAGACAGCGGTAATTTTATTCTACTAGAGTATAGATAGTAAGAAAACACAGCAACTTATGTAGGCGAGTTATGTATAAAAATATAGAAACAATATTGGTGAGCATCCCGACAATTCGGCCACATAAGATGGCGGTTGCCACCATGCATACGCAGACATTGGTCCTTGTAAAGATTACTGCTGATGATGGTCTGGTTGGTTGGGGTGAAGCAACCACTATCGGTGGCTTAGGTTATGGTGAAGAAAGTCCCGAAAGCATCAAAACCAATATCGACAACTATTTTGCGCCGCTCATGAAATCGTTGTCGTCTGCTAATTTAGCGCAAACATTAAGAGCTCTTAACACGAGCATCCAAGGTAATCGTTTTGCTAAATGCGCAATACAAACTGCTCTCTTAGACATTAGTGCGCAACGCTTAGTGCTTCCTTTAAGTGAAATTTTGGGCGGGCGTTTACGCAATAGTATTCCAATATTGTGGGTTTTAGCGTCAGGTGATACGCAAAAAGACATCGCTGAAGCACGTCAGATGATCGATGCAAAACGTCATAATATGTTTAAGTTGAAAATAGGTTCACGCTCCTTAGAAGAAGACGTTGAGCATGTACTTGCTATTAAGCAAGCCCTTGGTGCTGATATATCCATCCGTGTTGACCTGAACCAAGCTTGGACTGAGCTTGAGGCTAATAAAGGTATCCGCTTGTTACAGGATGGCGGCATTGATCTGATTGAGCAGCCATGCAAGGTTGACAACGACGATGCTATGGCGCGCCTGACAGCTAAGTTTGATATCGCAATTATGGCGGATGAGTCTCTTAAGGGACCACAGACTGCCTACAACCTAGCAAAACGTCATGCTGCCTCAGTATTTGCCGTCAAGATTGCTCAGTCTGGTGGCTTGCTGGAGAGCTGTGAAGTCGCTCACCTAGCAAAGCTTGCAGGCATTGATCTTTATGGCGGAACAATGCTTGAAGGACCTGTGGGTACTATGGCTTCAGCGCATGTGTTTTCAACTTTTGAAAACCTTGCCTACGGTACAGAGCTCTTTGGACCTTTATTGTTAACAGAAGATATTTTAAAGCAACCATTGCAGTACCAAAATTTTGAGCTTGCAATACCCAATGCCCCTGGGCTTGGGATTGAATTAGATGAAAACAAAATTGATAACCTAAGATTCAAATAGAACATTAATTACATTTGGAGAAAATTATGATTTTTCATGTGCGCATGGATGTAAATATCCCTAAAGATATTGATCAAGAAAAAATAAAAGAGATTCTTTTAAAAGAGAAAGAGTATTCACAGTCCTTGCAGTCTCAAGGGAAATGGCGTCATTTGTGGAGAATTACTGGAGAGTATTCAAATATCAGTATATTTGATGTGGAAAGTAATGAAGAACTACATAATCTTTTACAAGCTTTACCTCTTTTTCCATATATGAATATTAAAGTTATGCCTTTGAATCGTCACCCGTCCTCTATTCGTGATGATGATTCTTGATTTATAACGAGCTCAGTCGTAATTAAAATAAAAAATATAAGCATAGGTGAGAAGAATGAAACATTCAGATATTGAAGTATTAGTGAAGAAAATGAACGTTGACACTGCAAAAGGTGTTGTTGATCAACGTGTTCAGGATGTGGTGGTACGTTTACTTACTGATCTTTTCAAGGCTATTGAAGATCTTGATTTGACTCAGTCAGAAATCTGGAAGGGCTTGGAATACTTAACCGATGCGGGTAAAGCGAATGAAATGGGCTTACTAGCTGCAGGTTTAGGTTTGGAGCATTTTTTAGACCTGCGTGCTGACGAAGCTGATCAGAAAGCTGGTATCCAAGGTGGTACGCCAAGAACGATTGAAGGACCTTTGTATGTTGAAGGTGCTCCTGAAACCGTAGGCTTTGCTCGTATGGATGATGGTTCTGAGTCGGATACGGTCGAGACTCTCTTTATCGAAGGGCAGGTTAAAGATACTGAAGGTAACATTATTGAAGGTGCCAAAGTTGATATATGGCATGCAAATAGTTTAGGTAACTATTCGTTCTTTGATAAAAGTCAGTCTGATTTTAATCTGCGCCGTACAATTCTCACTGATACAAATGGTCAGTATGTTGCAAAAACAACGATGCCAGTTGGCTATGGCTGCCCACCCGAAGGTACAACGCAAGCTTTGCTAACCAAATTAGGTCGTCATGGTAATCGCCCATCGCACGTTCATTACTTTGTGTCCAAGCCAGGTTATAGAAAGTTAACTACACAGTTTAATATTGAAGGCGATGAGTATCTTTGGGATGACTTTGCCTTTGCAACTCGTGATGGTTTAGTTGTAACTGCAGTCGATATGACTGATACAGCTGAGATTGAAAAGCGTGAGTTAAAGAAGCCATTTAAATATATTAATTTTGATATAATTTTAACTAAAGAAACAGAACATGCACCGACTACAGAAGTTGAGCGTCGCCGCGCTTAAGTTATCATAAAAATATAATTGCCAGATTATTGAATTCTGGCAGTTATAATAAATTTTGCTTGGTGTTTGGAGATAATAATATGCCTAATATACCTGTTACTAATATTAGTCATCTTGATAGTGTTGATGAGTTGCTTGTCGAAAACTACGAGACTGGTGAATTTAAGCTGCATAGATCTGTATTCACAGATAAAACTTTATTTGATCTTGAAATGAAGTATATATTTGAAGGTAACTGGGTTTATTTAGCGCATGAAAGCCAAATCAAAGATAATAATGATTATTATACAACATACATTGGTCGTCAGCCGATAATCATTGCTCGTAATCGAAGCGGTGAATTAAATGCAATGATTAATGCCTGTTCACACCGTGGCGCACAGTTATGCCGCAATAAGCGTGGTAATCGCTCAACCTATACGTGTCCATTCCATGGTTGGACCTTCAATAACTCAGGTAAATTATTGAAGGTTAAAGACCCCGTTGATGCAGGTTACCCTGACTGTTTTAACGATGAAGGCTCTCATGATTTAAAAAAAGTTGCACGTTTTGAAAACTATAAAGGTTTCTTATTTGGCAGCTTGAATCCTGATGTGCAGCCGTTAGAAGAATTTCTTGGCGAGACCACAAAAATTATTGACATGATTGTAGGTCAGTCTGAACAGGGCTTGGAAGTTCTACGTGGTGCCTCAACTTACGTTTACGAAGGTAATTGGAAGTTAACAGCTGAAAACGGTGCAGATGGCTATCACGTATCAGCAGTTCATTGGAATTATGCTGCGACCACTCAGCAGCGTAAAGAGAAAGAGGCTGAGGATAATGTACGAGCTATGAGTGCCGGTAGCTGGGGTAAACAAGGCGGCGGCTCATATGGTTTTGAGAATGGTCATATGCTGCTGTGGACTCAGTGGTCCAATCCAGAAGACCGTCCTAACTACGCTAAATTTGACGAATATACTGAGAAGTTTGGTGAGCCTATGGCGAAGTGGATGGTTGAGCGTTCACGCAACCTGTGCTTGTACCCAAATGTGTATCTGATGGATCAGTTTGGCTCACAGATCCGAGTATTGCGTCCTTTATCTGTTGATCGAACTGAAGTGACAATTTATTGCATTGGACCTGTTGGCGAAGCGCCAGAAGCGCGCGCTAGACGTATCCGTCAATACGAAGACTTCTTTAATGCTTCAGGTATGGCTACACCAGACGATCTCGAAGAGTTTCGTGCTTGCCAGGCAGGTTATAAAGGTATCGCTCTAGAGTGGAACGATATGAGCCGTGGTGCTAAACACTGGGTTCAAGGTCCTGATGCAGTAGCAGATGAGATTGGTCTTAAACCCAAACTCAGTGGTATTAAAACTGAAGATGAAGGCTTGTATCTCGCTCAGCACGAACACTGGCTGCAAGAGATAAAGCGCGGCATAGCAGCAGAGCAAGAGCTGGATGAGTTAAACATTGCAAAGCAGGGGAAGTAGTCATGAGCGATCAGCCTAGCATAGTAGAAGTAAAAGCATTTTTATATCGCGAAGCACGTTTGTTAGACGACGAGCGCTGGGATGACTGGTTAGCGTGTTATGCACCGTGTGCATCTTTCTGGATGCCGGCTTGGGATGATGATGATAAATTAACTGAAGATCCGCAAACTGAAATTTCTTTAATTTATTACTCCAACCGCCAAGGCTTGGAAGATCGTGTATTTCGTATTAAAACTGAACGTTCTTCTGCAACTATGCCTGACACGCGTACCAGCCATAACATTAGCAATGTTGAAGTGATTGAGCATGATGGCGACAAAGTCACTGTGCGTTTTAACTGGAATACACTCAGTCATCGCTATAAAAGAAGCTATAGCTACTTCGGTATGTCACGTTATGAAATCGATTTTTCAGGCGATCAGCCACAGATTTTGAGTAAATATGTAGTGCTGAAGAATGATTATATCGATCAAGTAATTGATGTTTATCACATTTAAATAGTCAAACTTCTTGTCTTGCAGCGAGCACTTTATTGCAAGACAAGAAGTTTTAAAGCTTTATATAGGATCTTCAGTTATGTCAAATCATAACATTGCTCTTCAGTTTGAAGATGGTGTAACCCGTTTTATTTCAGTTGCTGAAGGTGAGGTTTTATCTGATGCGGCTTACCGTCAAAAAATTAATATTCCCCTGGATTGTCGTGATGGTGCATGTGGAACTTGCCGTGCTTACTGTGAAGCGGGCTCTTTTGATATGCCAGAAGAGACATACATTGAAGATGCTTTAACCCCAGAAGAGGCAGCAGAAGGTTATATTCTAGCCTGTCAATGCCGACCCACTTCCGATGGTGTTTTCCAGGTTCAAGCTTCTTCGCAAGTATGTAAAACAGAGGTTCAAGTTTTCCAGGGTACTTTAGCTACTTTAAATAAGGTTTCAGATTCAACGATCGCATTTGCGATTGAGCTGAACGACGACCAGCCTAGTATAAATTTTTTAGCAGGCCAATATGTCAAAGTTAATATTCCAGGCACCAGTGAATCTCGCTCATATTCCTTTAGCAGTAAGCCAGGTGCAAGACAGACTGAGTTTGTTGTACGTAATGTCACTCATGGTCAAATGAGTGCATACCTCAGTGAAAAAGCCCAGGTCAATGACGCAATAACTTTCACAGGTCCTTACGGCAGTTTTTATTTGCGTGAAGTGGTGCGGCCAACGCTTATGTTTGCTGGTGGTACGGGCATAGCTCCTTTCTTATCTATGTTGCAAGTCTTGGAAGAAAAAGGCAGCGAGCACCCAGTGCGTCTAGTCTTCGGTGCCACCAATGACTACGACTTAGTGTCTTTAGAGATGCTTGATGCACTACAGGAGAAGTTTGCTTGGTTTGAGTACCGCGCTGTTGTATCTAATCCTGCAATTGAATATGAGCGTAAGGGTTATGTGACAGATCACGTTGAGCGTGAGTGGCTGAACAGTGGCGATATTGACGTTTATTTGTGTGGACCTGTTCCTATGGTCGATTCAGTCCGCGAATGGCTGGACAGCGAAGGGGTTGATCCTGCGAACTTTTTCTTTGAAAAGTTCTCTGCAAACTGAGTTTTGGAGTCATGGGAATGTCAGAACATCAAAGATTTAAAAATAAAGTAGTGATTGTAACGGGAGCCGCCCAAGGTATTGGCCGCGGTGTCGCTTTACAATCTGCTGCAGAAGGTGCGAGCGTTGTTCTGGTGGATCGTTCAGAGTACGTTGCCGAGGTGTTAGCCGATATTAAAGCTGCAGGTGGTGAGGCGATCACAATCAATGCAGATTTAGAAACCTTTTCCGGCGCTCAATCTGTCGTGGTAGCCACTATAGAAGCTTATGGTCGTGTTGATGTACTAATCAATAACGTCGGTGGTGCAATTTGGATGAAGCCTTTTGAAGAGTTTTCAGAAGAGCAAATTATTAAAGAAGTCGGGCGCTCACTCTTTCCTACACTTTGGTGCTGCCGAGCGGTATTACCTGAGATGATCAAAAATCAGCAGGGCACTATTGTCAATGTCTCCTCTATTGCAACTTGTGGTATTAATCGCGTGCCCTATTCAGCTGCTAAGGGTGGTGTTAACGCCTTAACTTCAGCGCTTGCTTTAGAGCATGCTAAAGATGGTATCCGTGTTAATGCAGTTGCGACCGGTGGTACAGAAGCACCACCACGTAAAGTGTCACGCAATGATACTCCGATGACTGAAGAAGAAAAGAAATGGATGCAAGAGGTGGTTGAGCAAACTATTGAGCACACCTATTTAGGTCGTTATGGAAGTATCCAAGAGCAAGTGAATGCTATTTTATTCTTAGCTTGTGATGAGTCTTCGTATATCACAGGAACAGTATTACCCGTGGGTGGTGGTGATCAAGGCTAGTTTAAAGGACTGAGTCCAGATATAGGGGTAGCAACTCAATGACAGACTTCATAAAACAATTACAAAAAGATTGGTCTATTTCAGCAACAGTTGCAGGTTTTTTGGCGGTTCTGATTTCATTCTCAGGGCCGCTAATTATTTTTTTCCAAGCTGCTCAGCAAGCCAATGTATCCCCTGAAATGATGGCTTCTTGGATTTGGAGCGTTTCGATTGGTGCTGCAGTCGCTGGGATATACCTGTCAGTCAAATTTAAAGTTCCAGTGATTACCGCTTGGTCCGCACCGGGTACTGCATTACTGGTCATTTTGTTTCCAAACATTAGTTTAAACGAGGCAATTGGTGCCTATATAACAACTGCTGTAGTGATTTTTATTATTGGAATAACAGGTTATTTCGATAAGTTATTACGCATTATTCCACAAAGTATCGCAGCTGCGATGATGGCTGGCATTCTATTTCAGTTTGGTATCGGACTTTTTGCAGCGACTAGCACTATGCCAGTGATTGTGCTGAGTATGCTGCTGATGTTTCTTGTGGCAAAGCGTTATACACCACGCTACGGGATTGTCTGTGTGCTTGTCTTAGGTGTTGTGCTAAGTTTTTTACTCGGTGAAGTGAACCCTGTGCCTATCGATTTTTCATTGACTGTCCCACAATTTATTCTGCCTGAGTGGAGCTGGAATTCGACATTGAATTTAGCTATTCCCTTGATTTTAGTGAGTTTGACAGGTCAGTTTTTACCAGGCATAGCTATTATGAAACTTAATGGCTATGACATACCTGCGAAGCCATTAATCAGCGTTACTAGTATTATCTCTATATGTGTAGCATTTATGGGCGGCATTACCATTGTTTTAGCGTCCATTACTGCTGCTCTGTGTTTAGGTAAAGATGCGCATGAAGATAAAGATAAACGCTATATAGCTGGTATAGCCAATGGCTTGTTTTATATTTTAGGTGGTTTATTTGCCGGTAGTGTTGTCATGCTATTTAGTTTACTACCAAAAGAATTAGTTGCAGCATTAGCTGGCTTGGCATTACTAAGTGCAATTGGAAGTAATATATCAATGGCTATTGAACATGAAGGGGGGCGCGATAGCGCACTTATTACATTTCTAGCTACTGCATCAGGTATGAGCTTCTTAGGTATAAGTTCGGTTTTTTGGGGCGTATGTATTGGTGTATTAGCGCATTTTGTTTTGACCAAGCGTCCTAGTTAATGCATCCCAATATACAGCGCAACAACGTACAAAAATTATACGCGGTTAATTTTATTTAATAGGAAAAAATATGATTGATAAAACTTCCGCTTCGTTAATGGAAGCGCTGTCAAAAATTAAAGATGGCTCTACTATTATGATTGGTGGCTTTGGGACTGCAGGTCAGCCGGCTGAGCTTATAGATGGTCTTATTGAGTTAGGTGTTAAGGATTTAGTTATTGTTAATAATAACGCCGGTAATGGGGACTACGGTTTAGCGAAACTTTTGAAAACTGAAGCTGTGCGTAAAATTATCTGCTCTTTTCCACGTCAGTCAGACTCTTGGGTTTTTGATGAGTTATACCGAGCTGGAAAAATCGAGTTGGAACTGGTTCCCCAGGGTAATTTAGCTTGCCGTATTCAAGCAGCAGGTATGGGGTTGGGACCGATTTATACGCCAACTGGTTTTGGTACGACCTTAGCTGAAGGTAAGCCTGTTTTAAATCACGAAGGTAAAGACTACGTTTTAGAGACTCCAATCCGTGCCGATTTTGCATTAATTAAAGCGCACCAAGGCGATCGCTGGGGCAATTTGGTGTATCGCAAGTCTGCACGAAACTTCGGTCCGATTATGGCTACAGCTGCGCAAGTGACTATTGCTCAAGTCAAAGAGGTTGTAGAGCTGGGCATGCTTGATCCTGAGCATATTATTACTCCAGGTATTTTTGTGCAGCACGTGGTTGAAGTCGAATCTAAATAAGAATTGGAGTGAACAAATGAGCTATACCAAATTAACTCGTGATCAAATCGCTGAGCGTGTTGCCCAAGATATTCCAGAAGGTGCTTACGTCAACTTAGGCATTGGTTTACCGACTCGAATTGCCAGCTATTTACCAAAAGATAAAGAAGTGTTCTTGCACTCAGAAAATGGGCTTTTAGCTTTTGGCCCGACACCAGAGCCAGGGCATGAGGATCCTGAACTCATTAATGCGGGTAAAGAGTATGTGACTATGTTGACTGGTGGTGCTTTTTTTCACCACGGTGACTCTTTCGCCATGATGCGTGGCGGTCATTTGGATATCTGTGTTTTGGGTGCTTTCCAAATCGCAGAGAATGGTGATTTAGCAAACTGGCACACCGGTGCGCCTGATGCGATTCCTGCCGTGGGCGGGGCTATGGATTTAGCCGTTGGCGCAAAGAAAGTGTTTGTCACCACCAACCATGTGACTAAAGAGGGTGAGCCTAAGCTTGTGAGTGAACTGACTTATCCAGCAACGGGCCTAAAATGTGTTGACCGTATTTATACCGACCTATGTGTGATTGAAGTGACTGCTCGAGGCTTTGAGGTCATTGAAAAGGTTGAAGGTTTAAGTTTTAGTGAGTTGCAGTCTATGACGGGTGCTTCATTGATTGATTCAACTAATTAAGTCAGCTTTTGAATTCAATAAAAGCCGTCCTAATCCATAGGCGCTTAAGGGTCTTATTAACATGAAAAATGCATACATCGTAGACGCAATTCGTACACCTTTTGGTCGCTACGGCGGCAGTTTAGCCTCAGTACGGGCTGATGATTTAGGTGCTTGTGCTATTAAAGCACTAATGCAGCGCAATCCTTCTGTCAATTGGCAGCGGGTTGATGATCTTGTGTACGGCTGCGCTAATCAAGCGGGTGAGGATAATCGTAACGTTGCGCGGATGTCAGCCTTATTAGCAGGTTTACCTTACGCTGTTCCAGCGACCACAATCAATCGTCTCTGCGGCTCATCGATGGATGCTATCGCGATTGCTGCGCGTGCAATTAAATCTGGGGAAGCTGATTTAATGATTGCCGGTGGTGTTGAGTCAATGTCCCGCGCGCCTTTCGTGATGGGTAAAGCGGCTACGCCTTATGATCGCAATCAAAAAATTGAAGACACGACTATGGGCTGGCGTTTTATTAATGAGCAGCTTAAAGAGCAGTATGGCGTGGAAACCATGCCGCAAACGGCAGAAAACGTTGCAGAGCAATTTAATATCAGTCGTCATGATCAAGATGCCTTTGCTTTGCAGAGTCAGCGGCGTACTGCAGCAGCGCAAGAGCGTGGTTTTTTTGCTAAAGAGATTGCTTCGGTTGAAATTCCACAACGCAAAGGTGACCCCGTTATTTTTGCACAGGATGAACATCCGCGCGCTTCAACAACTTTAGAGAATCTGAGCAAATTAAAACCTATTGTTAAGCCAGGTGGAACTGTGACTGCCGGTAATGCATCTGGGATTAATGATGGAGCTTGCGCCTTGTTGATTGCTTCCGATGAAGCCATTGCTACTTATGACCTTAAGCCGCGTGCCAAGATTATTGGCGCTACAGTGGTGGGTGTTGAGCCAAGAATCATGGGCTTTGGTCCTGCTCCTGCAATTAAAAAGTTACTAGAAAAAACTAATTTAACTCTTGAGCAAATGGATGTTATTGAGCTCAATGAGGCTTTTTCTGCACAAGCTTTAGCGGTAACCCGCGACTTAGGTTTGCCTGATGACTCAGAGAAAGTAAACCCTAATGGTGGTGCTATATCTATTGGTCACCCACTAGGTGCTTCTGGTGCACGCTTAGTTACCACAGCACTGAATCAGCTTGAGGACACTCAAGGCCGTTATGCGTTGTGCTCTATGTGCATTGGTGTGGGTCAGGGTATTGCTTTAATTATTGAACGCGTTTGAGGTTAGATTAAAATGGAAAAGTTTGAATTCAATGGCGTTAAATTAAGTTATCAAACTTTTGGTGACGCTCATAAACCTGCATTAGTACTTTCTAATTCATTAGGTACTAATTTAAATATGTGGCAGTTACAAGTTGATTTTTTTAAAAAATATTTCTATGTGATTTGTTATGACACTCGTGGACATGGAGCATCATCTACACCCGCAGGTCCATACACAATAGAGCAGTTGGGTAACGATGTGATTCATTTGCTGGATCACTTGAACATTGAGAAAGCCAGTTTCTGTGGCATTTCTATGGGTGGTCTTATAGGGCAATGGTTAGCGATTAATGCAGCTCAGCGACTGAATAGAGTGATTGTATGTAATACCGCAGCCAAGATTGGTCAAGAGCCTGCTTGGTTGGAGCGTGCAGCTACAGTGCGTAAAAACGGTTTAGAACATATAGCAGCCACAGCCGCTTTACGCTGGTTTACGGATGGTTTTATTCAAACTAATCCAGGTGTTGTGGCTGCACTCAGTCGAGATTTAGCCGCAGGTTGTAATGAGGGTTATGCCAACTGTTGTGAAGCTCTAGCAGTAGAAGATCTACGAGAAAAAATTGCAAGTATTTCAATTCCTTTGTTAGTGGTGGCGGGTCAGCAAGATCCAGTGACCACTGTTGCTGATGCACAATTCATTGTTGGTCGTGTAGCCGATAGTCAGTTGTTTGAAATTGATGCTTCGCATATATCTAATATTGAAAAACCTGATATTTTCAATCAGGCTGTATTTGAATTTATTCAAAATTAATTTTTGGTTTTGATAATATAAATAATTTTATATTATACTTGGAGGTGTAGGGCTTAATTTAAAATATATTGTTCTTCCCAAATGCTTGTCCTTAATTTTAAAACTTAAATTTAATGCATTTAAATGTAAGGGTTTTTGCTGCTTAAATTCGTTAAATTCTAGTTGTTTGTTGAAATAATAATTATATAAAAGGTCAATAAAATGAAAGAACTTGAAGTTCAAGGGTATATTGATAACGCCCGATTTGGTAAGTTTCACTGGACAATTCTTATTGTCTGCACATTGCTAATGATCTTTGATGGATATGACTTATTCCTTTTTGGAGTGGTTATCCCAGTTGTTATGCAGGAGTGGGGACTGACTGCAGTAGAAGCTGGAACTTTAGGCAGTTATTCGTTGTTTGGAATGATGTTTGGTGCGTTATTGCTAGGAACGCTAGCTGATAAAATAGGACGTAAAAAAGGGATTATTATTTCTTTTGTCCTATTTAGTGTAGCGACAATGCTAACAGGGCTGTCATCAACATCTACGGAGTTTGGCATCTATCGCTTTTTGGCGGGTCTGGGCTGTGGTGGCTTGATGCCTAACGCGGTTGCGTTGATTAACGAACTCGCTCCAAAGAAAATGCGTAATACCCTAGTCACGTTGATGTTCAGTGGTTTCTCGTTGGGGGGTGTCTTTGCAGCGGGTTTGGGTATCTACATTATGCCGCGTTTCGGTTGGGAAATGATGTTCTTTGCTGCTGCGGTGCCTTTGTTAGTGCTACCTTTTATTATTATTTATCTGCCTGAATCCATTGCTTTTATGGTGCGCAATGGCCGTGAAGCAGAAGCTAAAGTGCTGTTAAGAAAAATGCAGCCTGAAAATAATAATATTACCAGTGAAACTCAGTTGGTTTTTCCAGAAAAAATTGATCGTAAAGGTTCAATTCTAGATCTATTTAGAGAAGGGCGTTTAGTAGGGACTTTGGCATTCTGGGTTGCCTTTTTTTGCTGCTTACTGATGGTTTATGCGCTGGGGTCATGGCTGCCTAAATTGATGAATAATGCCGGGTATAGCCTAGGGTCAAGTCTGTCTTTCTTATTGGCACTGAACTTAGGTGGCTCTGTAGGCGCTATTCTAGGTGGTGTGTTGGGTGATCGTTACAATCTAGGCAAGGTGATTATTGTTTTCTTCTTAGTCTCTGTTGTATCGATTAGCTTGATGGGTTTTAACAGTCCTATGCCTATTTTGTATACCTTAATTACTGTTGCTGGAGCGACAGTAATTGGTACACAAATTCTGATTTATGCGGCTGTAGCTCAGTTTTATGGCATTACTTTTCGTTCGACTGGACTTGGTTGGGCATCGGCAGTGGGACGTACGGGTGCCATTGTTGGGCCTATTCTTGGTGGGTTCTTGTTAGCAGCAGAGTTACCTCTAAAAGCTAACTTTATTGTTTTCGCACTGCCTGGATTAGTTGCTGCTATTGCAATGTTAGTTTTTGTATTTGTTGGCTGTAAGCGAGTTGATAACTACTGTGTTCCTAAAGTAGATAAATAAGAGTAGATGTTTATTTCTACGGCACAAATACATTTATTGTTTGTGTCGTAGTATTTAACTTTTTGCTTATTAAGCTTGATGTTTAAGTCTTAGTTTTGTTTGTACTCAAATATATTAGATATTGAGTAAGATTTATAGATGCCAAATTTATCTTGAATAATTCTGATAATGATAAAAAGTAAGAGAAAATAATAATGAAAATTAAATATAATGCTTTAGCTCTGTCTATCTACGCAATAACAGCATCAACTGCAGTATCTGCTCAAGAGCAGCAGGGTTTTTTTGAGGATGCTAGTGTCACTTTGCAGGCAAAAAACTATTATTTTATGCGTGATTTTTCTGACATCGTGGGCGCCAATCAGCAGTCAAAATCTGAAGAGTGGGCACAAGGCTTTGTATTGAAAGCACAGTCAGGTTACACACCCGGAGTGGTAGGTTTTGGGCTTGATGCAATAGCTATGTTGGGTATAAAGCTGGACAGTGGCGGTGGTCGTATCAATACTGGATTGCTGCCGGCGGGTGCCAGTGGTAAAGCACCGGATAATTTTTCTAGGGCTGGGGCTGCGCTTAAAGTGCGCATTTCCAATACGGAGCTTAAAGTGGGTGAGCTCACACCTAATCTTCCCGTGTTAACTTTTAGTGATATTCGTCTATTACCGCCTACTTATCAGGGAGCCAGTATTGTATCGCAGGAGTTTAAAGGCTTAACTTTGCAAGCAGGTCAGTTTCGTTCAGGCAGCCTGTTAAATCGTTCTGGTCATAGTAAAATGAGTGCGAAAATGGGTCATCTGCCGCAGTTGAACGCTGTAACAGATCGCTTTAACTATGCCGGTGCTGACTATCGCTTCAACCAAGACAAAACTGCGGTCGGCATATGGTATGCGCAGCTGGATAATATTTATAATCAAAGATTTTATAGTCTCAAGCATCATGAACCCGTAGGGAGTTGGGTGCTGGGTGGTAGTCTTGGTGTGTATGACTCTAAAGAAGATGGTAATAAGCGCTTAGGGAAAATTGATAACACAGCATATTTTAGTTTGCTTTCAGCAAAATACCAGGGTAATACTTTTTATGTTGGCTATCAGTCCATGCATGGTGATGATGCCTTCCCACGAGTCTTTAATAATGTCTCGCCCTTAGGTAATGAAGTTCCAACTTATGAGTTTGCTGGGCGTGAAGAACGATCATGGCAGCTACGGCATGATTATGATTTTTCCTTCTTAAATGTGCCAGGTCTTATGTCAACAGTGCGTTATATTCGCGGTAATAATGTAAAAACAAATGGTGGTTTTGAGGGTCGTGAATGGGAGCGAGACTTAGATCTTGCGTATACATTTCAGACTGGTTTGCTGAAGGATCTCAATGTTAAATTGCGCAATGTTGTTGCACGCTCAAACTATCGTACTGATATTGATGAGAATAGATTGATTTTTAGCTATACCTGGAAGCTTCTATAATTCTGTTGAGATGGGCGTTTGACTTGTAGTCAGGCACACTGATGTGCCTGTTGTGTCTAATGTACAAAAAAGCCCTGTACTGAACTGCGTTTAGTCAGGAAATACAGGGCTTTTAGACAGGTCAGTGCGGGTGTTACTCGATGTTTTGCACCTGCTCGCGCATTTGTTCGATTAAAACTTTGATATTGACTGCGGCTTGGGTAGAGCGGGTATCAATGGCTTTGGAGCCTAAGGTGTTGGCTTCGCGGTTGAGTTCTTGCATTAAGAAGTCGAGGCGTCGGCCAATGGCGCCGCCGGCTTTAAGTACGCGGTGTACTTCGGTGATGTGTGTGGCTAAGCGATCGAGTTCTTCGGCGACATCACTTTTTTGTGCTAAGATCACCAGTTCTTGCTCAAGACGTTGAGGGTCGAGTTCGACTTCCATTTCTTGGCAGCGGCTGAGGATTTTTTGGCGTTGTAATTCCAGCATCTGCGGCACCAGTTCACGCAAGACTACAACTTCCATCTGAATCACATAGGGTGACCAACGTACCCTGTGCATCGATTTCTAAGCGTAATTGTCGGCCAGCGAGCATGGCCATTGCGCCGGCAAAGGCGAGAATCGCCAGCAAGAACCCGGTAATGGCTTGAATACTCATC
>RRZU010345321.1_pt1 | contig 15730 bp, 15 predicted proteins | sample 2165561 | NCBI WGS metagenome assembly RRZU01 (sample SAMN10456909, study PRJNA506462) | wastewater metagenome | isolation source: wastewater sludge | place: USA: Moscow, Idaho
AGGGTGCCGTAGCGCTTGGCCAGCGCGAGGGGATGGTGGTAGCCGAGCACGACCACGAAGGTCGCGAGGCGGATGCGCTCGGTCACCGCGGCCAGATAGCCGAAGGTGGCCAGCGGATCGAAGTAGCGGGCGCCCCGGGTGGCGGCGACCTCGGTGGGCACGGCGACGTGCTCGCTGCACGTCAGGTGGTGGTAGCCGAGGCGGTCGGCCGCCCGGGCGATCTCGACCACCTCGGCCCAGCCCGCCTCACGCTCCCACCGGGCGTGACCCTTGGGCAGCAGGGTCAGCACCGGGGTCACGATTCCGAGCCGCACCCCACCATCGTGGCCGCTGGGACCGCGGGGTGCGCTCGTAGCCTGGACCCATGAGCGACGCGATCCTGCAGACGGTCCCGTTGGGCATGCACTGGCCCACCCTGGACCCCTTCCTCTTCTGCGCCCACCACCACGACGCCTACCCCGAGGGCGACGACCAGCTCGGCCCGCGGGCGTCGCTCGCCGGCCGCGAGATCGGCGCCGATTTCGCCGGCGTCGACGGCTGGAACATGTACCACGGTGACCACGTCCCCGGGTTCCCCCAGCACCCCCACCGAGGCTTCGAGACGGTCACCTTCGTGCGCGAGGGCTTCATCGACCACTCGGACTCGCTCGGGGCCACCGCCCGCTTCGGCGCCGGCGACACCCAGTGGATCACCGCCGGCGCCGGCATCGTCCACTGCGAGATGTTCCCCCTCCTCGAACGGGACCGACCCAACCCCCTCGAGCTCTTCCAGATCTGGCTGAACCTCCCCGCCGCCGACAAGATGGCCGAGCCCTGCTTCTCGATGATGTGGCACGGCGACGTCCCCCACCTCGAACACACCGACGACGCCGGCCGCACCTCGCGCATCACGGTCATCGCGGGCGAGATCGACGGCCACCGGGCGCCGGCGCCGCCGCCGCACTCCTGGGCGTCGCGCCCCGAGGCCGACGTCGGCATCTGGCACGCGGCCCTCGACGAAGGCGCGTCGTGGACCCTGCCCACCGCCGGCCCCGAGACCGCCCGCGTCCTCTACTTCTACGAGGGCGATGCCCTCGAGGTCGACGGCGTGCACCTCGACGCCTCGACCGGCGCCGTGCTCGACGCCGACCACGCCGTCACCCTCGTGGCCGGCCCCGGCGGCGCCCAGGTGATGATCCTCCAGGGGCGCCCCATCGCCGAGCCGGTGGCGCAGTACGGGCCCTTCGTGATGAACGACGAGGCCGGCATCCGCCAGGCCATGGTCGACTACCAGGAGACCGGGTTCGGTGGCTGGCCCTGGCCGAACGACGGCCCCGTTCACCACCGCGACCAGGGCCGCTTCGCCAAGCACCCCGACGGCCGGGTCGAGCTCATCACCGACGCCCCCACCCGCTGACCCCTGCCCTCGTTCCGTGACACCGTCGGCTACGCCGCGGTGGCGGGCCGTCGATCCGAACGAGGGGTCAGGAAGAGGGTGAGGCGGCGCCGACCTCGCGGCGCATGCACACGCGGGGCCACGCGTCGATGCCCTTCTCGGCCTCGTAGGTGCGGATGGCGGCGAGGCCCGGGGTGATCTCGTCGTCGGCGAGGACCCGGAAGCCGAGGCGCTCGTAGTACGGCCGGTTCCAGGCGACCTCGGAGAAGGTCGTCAGCGTGAGCGCCGGCAGCCCACGCGCCGCGGCCCAACCCTCGGCGGTGTCGATGAGGCGTGCGCCGACGCCCTGGCGGCCGTGGTCGGGGTGGACCGACACCTGCTCGACGTGGGCGCAGCCGTCGACCTCCTCGACGAGCAGGTAGGCCACCGGGTCGCCGCCGACCGGCGTCGCCACCCAGAACGACCCCCGGTCGAGGAAGCCCTGGAGCTCGAAGCGCGAGAAGGGCTCGTGCTGCGCCACGAGCTCCATGTCCACGTCGGCGAACAGACGCCCGGCGGCGACCTCCACCCGCTGCACCGCCGCCAGCTCGGCGGGCCGAGGCGGCCGGATCATCAGCGACATGCCCAATGCCCCGACGGCGTCACGAGTCGGCGACGAGGTCGCGCAGCTCGCGCTTGAGGATCTTGCCGCTGGCGTTGCGGGGCAGGGGCTCGGACCACAGCACGACCTTGGTGGGCACCTTGAACGCGGCCAGGTGCTCGGCGATGTGCGCCTGCAGCTCCTCGACCGTCGCGGTGGCGCCGGCACGCAGCATCACCGCGGCGGCGACCTCCTCGCCCAGACGCTCGTGGGGGACGCCGAACACCGCAGCCTCGTGCACCGCGGGGTGCTCGTAGAGGACGGCCTCGACCTCGGCGCAGTAGACGTTCTCGCCGGCGCGCAGGACCATGTCCTTGGCCCGGTCCTCGACGTAGACGAAGCCCTCCTCGTCGATGCGGCCGATGTCGCCGCTGCGCAGCCAGCCGTCGACGAGCACCTCGGCGGTCGCCTCGGGCTTGTTCCAGTAGCCCCGGATGAGGTTGGGGCCGCGGAACCAGATCTCGCCGCGCTCGCCGACGGGCACCGCCCGGCCCTCGGGGTCACGCACCTCCACCTGGAGGATGGGCGTCGCCCGCCCGGTGCTGGTGGGGTGGGTGAGGTAGTCGGCGCCGCCGTTCTGGGGCCCGTAGGCGTTGGTCTCGGTCATGCCGTAGCCGATGCCGGGGCTGGCCGACGGGAAGCCCTTGGCCACCCGCTTCACCAGCTCGGGTGGCGCCGGCGCCCCTCCGCCGCCCACGCCGCGGAGGCTGGAGGTGTCGAACTCGGCGAAGCGGGGGGACGCCAGCAGGTCCCAGCTCTGGGTGGGCACGCCGACGAAGTTGGTGACCTTCTCGCGCTCGATGAGCTCGAGGGCCCGCTCGGGATCCCACTTGCGCATCATCACCAGCTTCAGGCCGCCGAGCAGGCAGCTGAGCATCACGGGGACGCAGCCGGTCACGTGGAACAGGGGCACCACCAGGATGAAGGCCGGCGGCAGCGAGGGCGGGGCGTCGGGGTCCTTCGGCGCGTCGTCGGCTCGGAGACGGTCGACCGCGGAACGACAGGCGTAGCCGAACAGTGCCTGCACGATGGCCCGGTTGGGTGACACCGCGCCCTTCGGGTGTCCGGTCGTGCCGGAGGTGTAGAGGATGGTGGCGTCGTCCTCGCCGTCCACCTCGACGTCAGGCAGGGGCGCGCCCCGCACCACCACGTCGTCCCACGCCTCGATGCCGGCGGTCCCGTCCGGGCAGCGGACCCCGATGACGGCGATTCCCTGCCGTTCGCAGGAGGCACGAGCGCGCTCGACCCGCTCGACGTCGGCGATCAGCACCTTCGGGGTGCAGTCCCCGAGCGCGTAGTCGACCTCTTCCTCGGTCCACCACGCGTTGAACGACACCGAGACCGCCCCGATCGAGGTGATGGCTGCGAACGACACCACCCACTCGGGGTAGTTGCGCATGGCCACTGCCACCCGGTCGCCCGTGGCCACGCCGTGGCGCTCGATGAGCGCGGTGGCCAGCGCCGCCACCTCGGCGTGGAAGTGGGCGAAGCTCCACCGCTCGTCCTCGTACACGAGGAAGGTGGTGTCGCCGCGCGCCGCCGTGCTCTGGACGAGGGCCCGCAGGGTACGGGGGGCGTGTTTGAAGGCCGTGACCTGCTGGCCGCCGACGTCGAGCGGCTCCGTCTCGAACGGGCTCCCGGGGGCGGTGACGGCGGCGACGGCAGCGGCGTAGTCCATCGGGCGGCGACCCTACCCGCCTCTCCCCCGCCGCGGTCCGCCCCTCTCACCCCCGGCCCGTCAAGGGGACACGCGGAGGACGGCGGCGCCGATGACGCGGTCGTGGGCGAGGTCGGCGAGGGCCTCGTCGGCGCGGTCGAGGGGGTAGGCCTCGGTGTGCACGGTGATGCCGATGCGCTCGGCGAGGGCCAGGAACTCCTCACCGTCGGCTCGGGTGTTGGCGGTCACCGAGCGGACCTGGCGCTCCTGGAACAGGTGGCGCTGGTAGTCGAGGGCGGGCACGTCGCTCAGGTGGATGCCGGCGATGGCGCAGGTGCCGCCGCGGTCCAGGGCCTCCAGGGCGACCGGCACGATGTCGCCGACCGGGGCGAAGACGATGGCGGCGTCGAGGGGCTCGGGTGGTGCGTCGTAGGTGTCGCCCGCCGAGGCGGCTCCGAGCGCGAGGGCCAGGCGGCGGGCGTCGGGCAACCGGGTGAGGACGTGGACCGTGGCGCCCTGCGCCAGCGCCACCTGTGCGGCCAGGTGGGCCGACCCCCCGAACCCGTAGATGCCGAGGCGTCCGCCCTCAGGCAGGGCGGCGCGCTTCAGAGCCCGGTAGCCGATGATCCCGGCGCACAGCAGCGGCGCCACCTCCTCGTCCCCGAAGCGCTCGGGCAGCCGGTAGGCGTAGCGCTCGTCGACGACGGCGTGCTCGGCGTAGCCGCCGTCGGCGTCCCACCCGGTGAAGCGCGGCGCCAGGCAGAGGTTCTCGTCGCCCCGCACGCAGAACCGGCAGACGCCGCACGTGTGGCGCAGCCACGCGATCCCGATGCGCTCGCCGACCGCGAAGCGGGTCGCCCCCGGGCCCAGGGCGTCGACCACCCCCACCACCTCGTGGCCGGGCACGACCGCCGGCGCGTGCGGCGTCAGGTCGCCCTCGGCGAGGTGCAGGTCGGTGCGGCACACACCGCACACCGACACCGCCACCCGCACCTCACCGGGTCCCGGCAGTGGCGCCTCGCGCTCGACGAGTCGCAAGGGGTGGCCGTCGACCGGTCCCGGGGTCTCCACCACCCAGGCACGCATGCGTCGCCGCTTCTCCCCGACCGGTCACCCGAAGGTGACCGGGACCTCGTAGACGTTGACCCGGGAGCCGTCCTCGGCGCTCTCCTCGAAGGCCGTGACCGTCCCGGCGCCCGTCGGCGATCCGTCGAGGGCGACCGACTCAAAGAAGGTGCCCCAGGTGCCGGTCCCCGCGGTGGCGGTGGTGAAGCCGTCGGCGAGGACGGTGCCGTCGGCCGCGGTCACCGTGTAGCGGACGTTGGCCTCGAAGGTGTTGGATAGGCCGCCGAGGTCGACGGGCGAGGTCACGGTCTCTCCGGGAACCGGCGACTCGACGAGGATGAGCGGCGTCACGTTCTCGAAGTCGGCCCGCGTGAGGTCTTCGGAGGCGACGCCCTCGCCGCCGATGCCGTCCACCGCCTCGCCGTCGAGGTGGATGTCGACCTCGTCGACCGTGTCGAACTGCGTGAGGGTGAACACCACCTGCGCCACCCGCAGCTGCATCGACAGGCTCCCGCCGCCTGATGCAAAGGCTCCTGAGAGGTCGACGGTGGCGGTTCCGTCGACGATGTCGACCCCGAGAAGCTCGCTGCCTTCAGGGATGGCGGTGTCCATGCCGACGCCCTCTTCGACGTTGTCAGGTCCGGCCAACAGCGCCTCGAGGGCACCACCCGCCACCGCGGGGGTGGCCACGGCGCGCCCAGCCGTCGCCACGCCCTCGTTCCGGGTGAAGTAGACGAGCACGTCGGCCTCGCCGCCGCCGGCGGTCGTGGTGGTGCCCGACGGCGCGGTGGTGGTCGGCGCCGACGTCGGTGGGCTGGACGTGGTCGAGGCGGCGTCGTCCCCGTCGTCACTGCCGCAGGCGGCCAGCGCCCCGACGAGCATCAAGGCCGTGACCAGCGCCCAGGGTCCGAGGTGTCGTCGCATGTGCTCCTCCTCGCGGGTCCGGCGACCCGTCCCGATGGTACGGGTGGCGGTCCCCCGCCGACAGGGCCGAAGGGCCGCGGCGTCGTCGGGGCGACCGAACCTGGACGATGATGGTGGCGCCCGCACGGGGCACGGAGGGGGACGACATGGCCGAGCACGACGACGCATCGCCGGGGACGGGCGCCACCCGAACGGCGGCCGCCGCCGCGAGCACCGGGGCCGCCGACCCGGCGGCGGTCGGCCTGTTCGCGTTCCGCGTGTGGGGCTACAAGCAGGGCGAGCAGGTCTCGGTGCTGATCCACCTCGGCGACCGCCTCGGCCTCTACCGGGCCATGGCCGGCGCCGGCCCGCTGACCGCCGCCGCCCTCGCCGAGCGCTCCAGCCTGCACGAGCGCTGGCTGCTCGAGTGGCTGCGGGGGAACGCCGCCGCGGAGCTGTTGGCCTCCGAGGACGGCGAGACCTTCGAGCTCACGCCCGAGGGGGTGGAGGTGCTCGTAGCCGAGGACACCAGCCTCGCCTTCGCGGCCGGCGCGTTCACCGCGCCCGTCGACGCCGCCGTGGTCGACGGCATCGCCGAGGCCTTCCGCACCGGCATCGGCCTCTCGTACGACCAGCTCGGCCCTGCCGGCGCCCACCAGACCGAACGGTCGCTCGGCCCGTGGGCCCGCATCGCGCTGGTGCCCCGCATCGTGCCCGCCCTCGACGGCGTGGCGGACCGGCTGGCGGCGGGCATCGACGTCGCCGACGTCGGGTGCGGGGCCGGCGTGGCCCTGACCGCCCTGGCCGAGGCCTACCCGAACTCCCGGTTCCACGGCTTCGAGCTCTCCCACCACGCCTTGGAGCGGGCCGCTGCCCGGGTCTCGGCCCTCGGCCTCGAGAACGTCGAGCTGCACCAGCAGCGCGCCGAGGAGCTCCCCGATGACGGGCGCTTCGGCCTCGTGCTCACCTTCGACTGCCTGCACGACATGACCCGGCCCGCCGACGCCATCGCCGCCATCCGCCGCACCGTCGCCGACGACGGCGTGTGGCTCATCAAGGACATCCGCTGCACCGGCTCGTGGTCGGCCGATCGTGGCAACCCGATGCTGGCCATGATGTACGGCTTCTCCATCACGTCGTGCATGTCCTCGGCGTTGTCCGAGCCCGACGGCGCCGGCCTGGGGACGGTCGGCTTCAGCACCGGCGTGGCCGAGGCCATGGTCCGCGAGGCCGGCTTCAACCACTTCACCGTCCACGACTTCGACGACCCCGCCAACCTCTACTACGAGGTCCGGCCCTGACCGGGCGGGGCCACCACCGCGGTCCGGCCAACCTGATCTGTAAGGGACGCTTTACAGGCCGAAACCAGTCCGGTTACGCTGCCCGCCAGCCGCTCTCTGGAGGACCCATGCGCCGCACCCGTTCCCCCCGCTTCGCCTTCGCCACCCTGGCCCTCGCCTCGGCCCTGGTGCTCGCGGGCGCGGCCTGCACCGACGACGGCGGCGGCGTGCGCGACGGCGGCTCGGCCAGCGGGAGCGGCTCGGGCTCGTCGGCCGGCGGATCGACTACGGACACCACCTGCGAGCCCGTCGGCGAGGACCTCGACGTCGACACCACCGTCGAGGTGGCCCTCGACGAGTTCTCGATCACGGCCGACCCCGACGAGGTGGCCGCCGGCAACGTCGAATTCGAGGCCACCAACGACGGCACCGAGCCCCACGAGATGCTCGTGGTCAAGGGCACCCCGGACAGCCTCGAGATCGTCGATGGCCGGGTGGACGAGGAGGCCCTGGGCGACGACGCCTTCCTGGGTGAGATCCCGCCCTTCCCCGCCGAGTCGTCCTGCGCCGGCACCTTCGCCCTCGACGCCGGCGACTACACCCTGCTGTGCAACATCCTCGAGACCGAGGACGACGGCACGGTGGTCAGCCACGTCGAGGAGGGCATGATCACCGGCTTCACCGTCACCTCGTAGGCGAAGTCCCCGACCTCGGACGGGCCCGGCGCGGGTACCGTCGGCGCCCATGAGCAGCGAGCGGCCGGCCTCCCGGGCCCGGCGCATGGCGGACGCCGTCCTGTCGGTGGACGAGACCCTCGAGGCCCTCAACGCGACCGTCGAGCACATGCACGTCACCCTCAGCAGCCTCGACGGCACCATCGCGAAGCTCGACGCCGCCATCGACCGCTTCAGCCAGGTGGTGGGGGGCGTGGACGACCTGCGCGGCGGCGTGGCCAACACCCTCGTCGACGTCGCCGAGCTGACCCAGCAGGTCGGCCGCGTCGTGGAGGCCATGGAGGTCACCGCCGGCCCGGCGTTGTGGGCCAACGACACCCTGCGGCGCTTCGGCCTGCGGGGCGGGCGCGAGGGCCACGACGCCGCGACCCACGAACCTGCCGCCCACGACGCCGCCGCTGCCCACGACAGCGCCGACGATGGCGACGACTGATCCGCGGCCCGCGGCCGAGCGCGAGCTCACCGCCCCCGTCGACCTCTGCGACGCCCGGGGCCACCTCGCCGCGGCCGCGGCCGGTTGGTCGCGGCACCCGCTCCACCGGGCGAACCTGCGAGGGCCCTGGGGCCGGCGCAAGCGCTGGGAGTACTGGTGCGTCACCACGCCCGACCTGTACGTCTCGCTCACCTATGCCGACGTCGACTACGTGGGCATCGCCGGCCTGTGGATCTGCTGTCCCGCCGACGGCCTCGTCGTCGACGTGGCCCGCATCGTGCCGCTGGGCCGGGGCTTCTCCCTCCCCGACGAGCCCTGCACGGGCACGATGTCCCTCGAGGGCGGCGGGCTGGCGGTGGCCATCGAGGAGAGGGACGACCGGACCCGGCTGACCGCGTCGGCCACGGACCCGGTGGTCGGCCCCGTCCGGGTGGACCTCACCGTCGACCGGCCGCCGGGCCACGAGACCCTCAACGTCGTGATCCCGTGGTCCGAGAAGCGCTTCCAGTACACGAGCAAGCAGAACACCCGGCCCGCGCACGGCGAGGTGCGCCTCGGCGACGACGTGCTGGTGGTCGGTGGGCCTCCCGGCTCGCCGGAGGAGGCCTTCGGCACCCTCGACCTGGGCCGCGGGATCTGGCCCTACTCCATCCGTTGGAACTGGGGCACGGCCTCCGGTCGAGCCGACGACGGCCGCACCGTCGGGCTCCAGTTCGGCGGCAAGTGGACCGAGGGCACCGGCCACACCGAGAACGGCCTCTGCCTGGACGGCCGGCTCACGAAGGTCCACGACGAGCTCGAGTGGACCTACGACTGGGACCGTCCGCTCGAGCCCTGGCGGGTGCGTGACACCGCCGGCGGCCTCGTCGACGCCACCCTCACCCCGGTCCACGACAAGCACTCGCGCACCAGCCTCGGGGTGCTCTCGATGGAGGTCCACCAGGTCTTCGGTACGTGGGCGGGGACGCTGCGGACCGAGGACGGCGAGGAGATCGCCTTCGACGGCGTCGTGGGCTGGGCCGAGGAGGCCCGCAACCGGTGGTGAGCGACGAGGGCCCCGCCGAGCCCGCGGGCATCCAGCGGGGCGCCGACGGGAAGCGTCGCTGCTGGTGGTCCACCGGCACCGACGACTACGCCGCCTACCACGACGACGAGTGGGGCCGGCCCGTGGTCGACGACGTGCGCCTCTACGAGAAGCTCTGCCTCGAAGGATTCCAGTCGGGCCTCTCGTGGCTCACCATCCTGCGCAAGCGCGAGGGGTTCCGGACGGCCTTCGCCGGCTTCGATCCCGAGGCCGTGGCCCGTTTCGGCGAGGCGGACGTCGAGCGCCTGCTCGCCGACGCCGGCATCGTGCGCCACCGCGGCAAGATCGAGGCGGCCATCAACAACGCCGGCGCCGTGCTCGGCGTGCAGGAGCGCTTCGGCTCGCTGGCGGCGCTGGTGTGGTCGTTCGAGCCGCCCCGGCGGGGGCGCCCCGTGCCCGCCGGCCTCGGGGACATCCCGGCGAGCACCCCCGAGTCCACCGCGCTGTCGAAGGAGCTGAAGCGCCACGGCTTCCGCTTCGTCGGCCCCACCACCGCCTACGCCGCGATGCAGTCCCTCGGCCTGGTCAACGACCACCTCCAGGGCTGCCACGTCCGCACCGCCTGTGACCGCGACCGCAAGGCGGCGGCGGTGCCGCCCCTTCCCGCTGCCACCAACTGACGACGAGGTCGCCGTTCAGTCGGTGACGGCGTGGGCCTGGAGGGCGGCGAGGTCGCACCACTCGAGGGTGCCGACGTGGGTGGCCTCGAGCACCACAGGTGGCGCCACCCCGGCCTCGTAGGCCTCCTGCCAGCGCGGCGCGCAGAGGCACCACTGGTCCCCCGGCTGCAGCCCGGGGAACTCCAGCTCGGGATGCGGCGTCGAGAGGTCGTTGCCGTTGGCCCGGGAGAACTCGAGGAACTCGGCCGTCACCCGGGCGCACACGGTGTGGACCCCGAGGTCCCCGGGGCCGGTGTCGCAGCAGCCGTTGCGGTAGTAGCCGGTGCGGGGCGACTCGCTGCACGAGGTCAGCTCGCCGCCGAGGACGTTGCGGGCCATCAGGAAGCCGGCGCCGGCGCGGTGCCCATGCCGAGGAGGGCAGTGACGTCGATGCCGCCCGAGGTGCCACCGGCGGAGCTCACCAGCTCGGCGAAGGCGGCGGCGCCGGCGTCGATCTGGGCGGCGTCGAGGATCTGGAACAGCGGCTGGACGGGCGGCGACCAGGCCGGCAGGTCGCGGAAGAACCCCTGCGGGTCGTCCCACGTCCAGGCGTGGGTCAGGTGGTGGACGACGACGTCGACGAGGCCGGCGCCTTCGAGGGCGGCCTGCAGCCCGGCGGCGTCGCCGATGCGCGCCCACACGGGCTCGGCGGCGGGGATGTCGAGGTCCGGCAGCGCCCGCCGGAGGGCCTCACGCACGAGGTCCACCAGGCGGAAGCCGGCGAGGTCCCACGTGGCCACCGCGACCCGCCCACCGGGGCAGGTGACGCGTGCCATCTCCCGGAGGCCGGCGTTGATGTCGGGGAAGAAGATGACCCCGAACATGGACACGCTGAGGTCGAACATGGCGTCGGGAAGGTCGAGGGCCTGGCCGTCCATCACCTCGGCGTGGCAGTGGTGGTAGCCGTGCGCCATGAACCGTTCGCGGAGCAGCTCGACCATGCCCGGAGCGAAATCGGTGGCCGTCACCTCGGCGCCGAGGCGGGCGGCCCGGAGGCTGAACGCGCCCGAGCCGGCGGCCACGTCGAGCACCTGTTCCATGCCATCGATGGCCACGATGTCGAGGAGGTCGTCGGAGTACGCGCCGGTGTAGCCGGCGAAGGACTGGTCGTACTCGGCGGCGACCGAGCTCCAGGTGTCGGGCAGCTGGTCGTGGGTGCGGTCGGTCACGGCGTCATGCTCGCGCGCCGGAAGGACCGGTAGGTCACGATCTGCTGCGCGGCCACCGCCAGTCCGACCACGGTGACGATCACGGCGGCGTCCACCCGGGGCCCGACGATGGCGCAGATCAGGGCCACCACGACGACGACTGCGGATCGCTCACGCGAGATGCGGCGCACGCACTGCCACTGAAGGGTGGCGAGGCCGCCCACGAAGAAGGCGACCGAGCCGGCGAGGGCGACGAGGTCGGCCGTGCCGAGCACCTCGATCGGGTGGGCCACGGCGTGCTTCGCCACCACGGCGTAGAGCACGAGGCCGAAGACGACCGGGAAGTGGCCGAAGGTGAACAGGTCGCGGGCCACTCGCCCACGGTCTCGTGGCGCCGCAGCCGCGAGGCAGCCCTCGACCACGCCGGGGATGTAGGCGAAGTAGGCCCACCAGAACACGCAGGCCAGGCCGACCGCAGCCACGAGCCCGGCACCGATGGTGGTGGTGAGGTCGACGTCCGCCGCCGCAGCCCCGACGGCCACGAGCACCTCGCCCAGCGAGATGATCACGAAGAGCGCGTGGCGCTCGGCGAAGTGGGTGGGCTCGATGCTCCACTCCCGCCCGCCGGCCTCGTCCTGGCGCCCGGCGGCGAGGGCACTGCCGACGTTGAAGAGCGCGACCAGGGCCCACACGGCCACGCGGGCGTCGCCGTCGAGGAAGGAGCCGGCGAACAGGGCGAGCGGGGCGAGCGCGGCGAGGGGGAGGTACTGGAGCCAGGCCGACCGGGCGGCGGGATCGGCCCACGTGTTGCGGCCCTGGATGGCCAGGCACCACAGGTTCACCACCAGGTAGGCCGCCGCGAACTCGGTGCCGGTGGCCCCGTAGGCCTCGGGGAGGGCCACCGCCATCAGCAGCGTCGGCGGGACGGCCAGCAGGACGAGGTACTGCGACAGCGATCCCTCGCCGAGGTCGACCGCGGAGCCCAACCACGTGAACTGCGACCACAGCCACCACACCAGCCAGGCGAGGAGCAGACCCCGGCCGAACCCCGCCCAGTGCAGGTCCCCCGCCAGCACCCCTGCCACCTGGGTGACGGCGAAGACGAAGACGAGGTCGAGGAAGAGCTCGAGGTTGGTGGCGTGGCGGCCTTCGGCCTCCCGCTGCTCGATCGCCTCGACGGCGTCGTCGACCGCCTCTTCCAGTGCCTCGTCGACGGCGGCCCCCCGGCCGTCCTCGACGGCGTCGTCGGGTCCCTCGTCGATCTCCGGCTCCGCGCCCGCGTCCTCGCTCCCACCCATGGCGGCGACCCTAGGGCGACGTCGCCCGCAGTGCCGGGGCCAGGTCGCCCTGATCCACCACGGTGACGTCGTCGAGGCCGAGCCAGCCCGCCAGGGCGCGGAGCTCGACCGCGAGGCGTTCGGCCACCTCGAGGTGGTCCACTCCTTCCTCGGCGTGGGCGGCCCGGACGAGCAGGCACGAATCGCTCCGGTCGGCCTTGAGGTCGACCCGGGCCACGTAGCGGTCGCCGAGCAGGAAGGGCAGCACGTAGTAGCCGAAGGTGCGCTTGGGCTTCGGGACGTAGATCTCGATGCGGTAGCGGAAGCCGAAGACCCGCTCGACGCGGTCGCGCTCCCACATCACCGAGTCGAAGGGCGACACGAGGGCGCTGGCGTCGACGCGCCGGGGAAGGGTCGCGTCGGGGTGTAGGTAGGCCGGGTCCTTCCACCCCTGGACCGCGATCTCCTGGAGCAGGCCGGCGCCGGCCATCTCGTGGAGCAGCGGGCGCACCTCGGTGATGGGCAGGCGGAAGTAGTCGGCCAGGTCACGGGCGGTGCCGATGCCGTGACCCCGGGCCGACTGCTCCAACAAGGCGACAAGGGCGTCGCGCTCGTCGGGCGTGGGCGCGTCGGTTACCGCCGGGGGCAGCACGAGGCGGGGATCGCAGTAGACCCGCTCGAAGCTGTCGCGTCGCAGCGCGCCCACCCGCCCGGTGTAGAAGAGGTGCTCGAGGGCCCGCTTGGTGTCCCCCCAGCCCCACCACGGTCCCTTCTTGCGCTCGGCCTCGTCCAGCTCGCCGGCGCTGATGGGGCCCCGCGCCAGGACGTCCCGGAGGACCGTCTCGATGAGCGGGCCGTTCTCCCGACCGAACTCCCGCATCCCCGACCACTGGTGCTCGCGGGCCATGCGCCACCGCAGCAGCGGCTGGAGCTCCGACCGGATCAACGAGGCCTCATGGCCCCAGTACTCGAAGGCCTCGTGCTGGCGGTAGGCGAAGCGGTCGAGCAGCGCGCGGTCGTAAGGACCGAGGCGGGAGAACAACGGCAGGTAGTGGCTGCGCACCAGGACGTTGACCGAGTCGATCTGGAGGAGTCCCAGGCGCTCGAACACCCGCCGGACATGGCGGCGATCCACCCGGCCGGCGGGACGCGGCGTGGCGAACCCCTGGGCGGCGAGGTGGATGCGGCGAGCCTGGTCGGCGCGCAAGGTGTCCGGTCGGGGCATGGCGCTCCGACCGTAGGCGTCCGGACACTCGGCGGCAGGCCGGCGGTAGCGTCTCGGTGTGGACACGACGGTGATCTCGGGCGGCCTGGTCTTCGACGGCAGCGGCGCCGACGGGCGTCGCGCCGACGTGCTCGTCGAGGACGGCGTCGTGCGCGCCATCGCCCCGTCGATCGAGGTGCCGGCCGGCGCCGAGGTCATCGACGCCACCGGCTGCTGGGTCACCCCCGGCTTCCTCGACCTGCACACCCACTACGACGCCGAGGTCGAGTTCGCCCCCGACCTCACCGAGTCGGTCCGCCACGGCATCACCACCGTCCTCGTCGGCTCGTGCGGGCTGTCGTTCGCGGTGGGCGAGCCCGAGGACCTCGCCGACATGTTCTGCCGGGTCGAGGGCATCCCCCGCGCCGACGTGCTGCCCAAGCTGCGCCAGATCGTCGACTGGGACTCCCCCGCCGGCTACCTCGACCACCTCGAGGACCTGCCCCTCGGCCCCAACGTCGTGTCGCTGCTCGGCCACTCCGCCATCCGCGCCCACGTCATGGGCTTCGGGCGCTCGGTCGACGACGGCGTCACGCCCACGGCCGGGGAGGTCGCCACGATGCGGGCCATGGTCGACCAGGCCCTCGACGCCGGCTACCTCGGGCTGTCCATCAACACCCTCCCGTGGGACAAGTGCGACGGCGACCGCTACCGCAGCCGTCCCACCCCCTCGGTGTTCGCCAAGTGGAAGGAGTACCGGACGCTGGTCGAGCCGGTGCGCCGCCGCGACGCCGTGTTCCAGGCCGTGCCCAACATCCAGACCCGGTGGAACCTCGCCCTCTTCATGGGCCTGGCCTCGAAGGTCCGCCACGCCCCGATGCGCACCATGCTCATCTCGATGGTCGACGTGAAGGTCGCCCGCGGCACCCATCGGGCCGTCGGCGCCTTCCTCACCCTCGGCCGGCGCCTCTTCGGGGCCGACCTGCGCATGCAGTCGCTCCCGATGGTGTTCGACATGTGGATCGACGGCCTCGAGAACCCCGTCATCGAGGAGCTGGGCGCCGGCACCGAGGCGCTCCACCTCGACCGCGACCACCGCGGCGAGCTGATGACCGAGCCCGGGTGGCGCCAGCGCTTCCGGGCCCAGTGGTCCAACAAGGTGAAGGGCCGGGTGTACCACCGGGACCTGCACGAGGCCCGCATCGTCGGCGCGCCCGACGAGGCGCTGGTGGGGCGGACGTTCGCCGACGTGGCCGCCGAGCGCGGCGTCGACCCGCTCGACTGCTTCATGGACCTCATCGCCACCTACGGCACCGACCTGCGCTGGTACACGGTGATCGGCAACGACCGCCTCCGTGAGCTCGAGTGGATCGCCGCCCACCCGCAGGTGCTGATCGGCTTCTCCGACGCCGGCGCCCACCTGCGCAACATGGGCTTCTACAACTTCGCCCTCCAGATGCTGCGCCTGGCCCGCGACGCCGACCGCCGCGGCCGGCCCTTCATGACCACCGGCCAGGCCGTGCACCGGGTCACCGGCGAGATCGCCGACTACCTGGGCGTCGACGCGGGCCACCTCCGCGAGGGCAGCCGGGCCGACGTCGTCGTTGTCGATCCCGTGGGCCTCGACTCGCACCTCGACGAGTTCCACGAGGTGCCCATGCCCGGCTTCCCCGGCCTCGACCGGCTCGTGCGCCGCAACGACGACGCCGTGCGGGCCGTGCTCGTGAACGGTCGCCTCGCGTGGGACGGCCACGAGGCGGCGCCCGACCTCGGCAAGGCCGGCGGCTACGGCCGCTTGTTGCGCGGCTCCTACTGACCCCGTCCGAGAGCGGTCGGCCGACCTGACCTGGCCAACGCGCCACCGAGCGTGGCGACGCGTCCGGCCACGCCGCTCCACGAGCCGAGCCGGAGGAAATAGCAGTCACCGGTGACTGGTATTTCCTCCACCTCAGGCCGGTCGGCTCGACTCGGCCACGGTTCGTGACCACCGTGCGGTTGCCGGCGACGAGCCCCCGTCGGGACGCGGCGGGGGCCACTCCGGCGCCGGCGCCACCGCAGCCGACGCCGAGCCGTCAGACCCAGAGGAGGGGTTCGCCGTCGTCGGGCGGCTCCGCGGGCGCGCCCGGCGCGGCAGCCGGGGTGACGCCGGCGGTGCGGGCGCCCCAGGCGGCGAGGGCGGGCAGGAGGTCGGCGAGCTCGCGGCCGGACTCGGACAGCTCGTACACGTAGCGGGGCGGGCGTTGCTGGTAGGCGGCGGCGGTGACGAGGCCG
>RRZU011499446.1_pt1 | contig 15730 bp, 19 predicted proteins | sample 2165561 | NCBI WGS metagenome assembly RRZU01 (sample SAMN10456909, study PRJNA506462) | wastewater metagenome | isolation source: wastewater sludge | place: USA: Moscow, Idaho
GACTGGATGCCTCGTTTCCAGTCCACGCCCGCGATGAGCGTTCCCGCCAGACGGGATGGGGTGGGATAGAACTGTGCTCCGAACACGATGTACCTCCAGGTGGGAATCTCCGACTCCAGGAACCTAACGTGTCTCTCTGACGGCGTGAACAGGCCATTTTGAGGGGTGGGCTGAGATCACCTAGCCCATCCGGCTCGCGCCGCTCCCCACCCAGCCCGCGGACAGGGGGGCCTGGGACGGGGTGGGGGCGCACCTGGGCAACCTGGGGGATGCCGGCTTCGTGGGGCTACTCACGAAAGTGCGTGATGCCTAGCCAATAGGCCCTTCTGAACCGCCTTGAGTTGCCGGTCGATCAGGCCCGCTTCATATGGCGTCGCGCGGTGGACGAGGACCGCACTGTCACGGCTGTGCTCCGACGGATCATCGCGAAGGAGATGATGCGCAGCGACCCCTAGAACGACCATGAGGGCCCGGCGGCAACCGGACCCTCATCAGTTCCTTGGACTCCTCGGAGTCATACCCCAGCATGCAGAAGCGAGGTAGCTCTATGTTCCCATGCAGTGGACGGCGGGTCAACGCAACCCTCCGCACCGCCTCCCAATCCAAAGTCGCATCATGCCGATCCGTGGCATCCCGCTAGGACCTGCGCTGCTCGTCGTGGGCGAGATGGACAGGGCTTGTCCTGAACGGCATCCGCCCCCCCGCCCGAAGAGTGGGCGAGGGGGCAGGTCATGCGGAGGTCGGCTACCGAGTGGCGGCCTGGTGCTGGAGTACCGACCGGTTCACGGCGAGGCGGCACCGACGGGTGAGTTGGGAGGTGTTGCTGCGGGCTGGGTCAACGATGACGCCGCAGTCGCGGGTCCGGTCGGAGAACATGCGGTAGGTGGTGGTGCCGTCGGGGTGCAGGGTGCCGGGCATGACGCTCAACTGGGTGGCGGTGAGCCTGCCAACCTTGACGACGGCGTGGAGTTCTGGGAACAGCAGCTCGTGATCGGGGTCGCCAGTAAACGAGGTGACGGCCTCGACGACGTCGATGACGGCTTGGTGGATGGCAGGTGCTGTGCTCACTGTGGTGGTCATTGCGGTCCTCCGGTTTCTGGTCCGTGTTTCTCCGACAACAAGCACGCTACGAGTTGAGGCCGACACTGGGCAGCCCCGGATGAGCGTGATGCGCGCTTGTCGTGGTGGGGCCGCGGACACCCATGGGGTAACATGGGAGACGGGTAACGGGATTACCCGCGTTACCAACAGGTGAGGGAGTAGACCATGGAGCAGACGCCGACCCAGCGAGCAGAGGCTGCCGCCGAGGAGCTTGCAGCAGACGGGCAAGCCGTCACCGCGCGAGCAGTGCGGACAGCCTCAGGGGTCAGGATGACCGTTGCGGCCGAAGCGGCACGCGCTTGGAATGAGCGGGTCGACCAAGAAGGGAAGGTCCCGGACATGCCTGCCACGTTCGTCGCGCGAGCCGAGGCGATGTGGCGGGCAACGTACGCGGACGCGCGCGACGCGTTCGCCGCTGAACGCTCAGGATGGGAAGGGCGTGTGGTGCTCGCGGAACAGGAAGCAGGTCAACTGCGGGCGGACGTCGACGAGATGGAGGCACAACTCACTACCGCCCAGGAGGCCGTCACCGAGGCCCGCAAGCTGGTGGACGAGCTGCGGCGCGACCTCGCCCGGGTTGAAGGGGAGAGTTCGGCGCGCAAGGCCGAGGCGGAGCAGCTGCGCGTTGAGGTGCGGGAGGTGCGCGCTCAACTGGACAACGAGCGAACGCGAGCTGATCGAGCCGAAGCTCGCGCCGAGGCGCTGACCGAGTCCCGCCCCTCGGGGATGCCAGTGGAGTCGGAGTTCCACGCTCGCGTACGCAAGAACAAGCCGACCGCATAGCCGCGGGCCGGCTGATCCTGGCCCAACGAACGGCGCGCGTGTCAGGCAGTGGCTAAGAGGCCAAGGATGAAGTTGCGGGCGTCAAGATCAGGCCGGTAGCGGTTGACCCCCAGGAAGCCGCCGTTCGCCCCGTGATAGACCGACTCAATGCCCATGGAGAGAACTTCGTAGTATTCGCCGCGCGGGTAGATCTTCCCGATGTAGCGATTGGCGAACCCATCAGGGCGGGTGACCTCGTCTCGGCCATAGCCACTCCCCATGTGTTCGAGGCGATCTTGGACACCCTCATCGTTGGTGGTGCGCCGGCGGATGAACTCCGCCTCCAGGCGCGCGATCCGCGGCACCACATGCTCGCAGCGGTGCGACAACTCGTGAGCCGCTGTGGACTCTCTATAGGGGAGAGAGTTCTTCGTGCTGGGGACCGTGATTTCGGCGCTGAACCGGGCAACACCAGTGCGCATCAGTGGTTCCTTGTAGACCGACTCATACGCATCCTGCCTGACCAGCACCCACCCCTTCTTGGGCTTCACGCTGGAACCGGCCCGGATCGTGCGCGTGTTGAACCCTGGTCCGGTCCATGTTCGGACAAGGCCGCGAGTAGGGCGGTCGGTCGTAGTCAGCCACCCCTCCGTGGTCTCATCAGACGCCGTCCAGCCTTCCCAGCGTGGGTCGTCCGCAGGCGGCGTCCAGTCGGCTGGCATGAGCCGAGACTGGTTGACGAGGACTCGCTCCTTCTGAGCCGCGGCAGCGGCGTAGTGAGCCCGCCCGTCGGTGCTCCTGATACGGACTTCGCGTTGGTGGGCGTTCGACGCGTCGACCCAGTCCGTAGGGATGCGAGCTGCAGCGTCTTGAACGAGTTGGAGCGACCCCTTGTGCGTGTTGGGCGCAAGGTTCGAGAGTTGCCCACCCAAGGGGCGGACAGCCTGCAATGCCTGCACGTAGGCCTCACGAGCCCGAACAAAACCTTCCTGAACTGCCATCGCGACGCCCGCTTCCAGTTCACGTGCGGCATAGCCGTTGTGGGACTGCCGTAACGCGGCGGCCTCGATACGGGTTTGCTCAGCATGAGCATTGATCTGCTCAGCCCAGCTGTCCATGTCGAAGCTCTGTCGGGCGGCCGCGGCGAGTTGCGCCCCCAATGCAGTGACAGCCGTCTCCTTGGTGCCAATGGAGACTCGGGGATCGTCGAGCAGGGCAGCCACCCGGTCCCGCTCGGCGCGCAATGCGGTCGGGCTCAGAGGATCGAGTTGGGGGGCCGAGGTGGCGCTGGGGGGTGCCGTGGTCGCTGCAGCCGCGATGCGGGCATGGTAGGCGGCTCGCTGGCGTGCACGGCGCAGATGCCCGTTCTCGTGGCAGTGCCTCTCACCCGCTCTACACAACGACGTCTTCCCCTTCGCTCGCGGGGGTGAGGAGCGCCAGGACTTCGTAGGGCATCCGAAGGATGACCATGCGGCCAGGAGCCGCATACTCCATGGCTGCGGCCGCGCCAGCCGGTGTGGAGGCGTCGGCGACAATGACGGCAGGGTCGATAGGAAGAAGACGGACTGCAGCTCCGGAGGCGCAGGCGTACAAAGCGTCTGCGACCAACGCCGGGTCGCCTGAGAACTGGCCATCCACCCAGGCGATGCCGCGCCCATCAGCACTGCCGACGACCTGGTCAGCGAACGTCTTGGGCATGGGGCCCTCCTCCCATTGTCTTGATCGTACGAGTCACGATAGTGGAGCTGGAGAGGTGGCCTGGTCCGCGGACAGCTTCCCGGCCTCAGGAAGGTCCCCGTCCCTTAGCCAGGGGGTCAGAGGGGGAGCGAGGTTGCGGCGTTCCGAGTGAACGTGCGGGCATCCCGGTCGTAGACGTCGATCATCCGATCATCACCGTGGTGGGTCTGCCTGCGGATGCTGGAGTGGTCGGCGCCGTTGTTGAGGGCTTCGGTGACAAACCCCGCTCGCAGGCTGTGCCCGCCGAACGCTGCGGGTGAGTAGCCAGCCTGGGTCAGGCGCCGCAGCAGCATGCGGTAGACGGCGTTCCCCGAGAACGTCCCCGGAGTGGTCGGCGTGTATGGGGCGAGCCTGCCTGCGTGGCTGCCACGGAACAAGGGACGAGGATCGTCGGGCTGCCACGGCCAAGGGTCTCGGCAGACGTGCAGGTCACGGTTGTTGGTGAGGAGCCATCGCATGAGAGCAGGCCGCTCTGCGTCCCCGTCGACGAGGTCCATCAAGGTCACCCACTGACGGATCGCGCACACCGGGCAGGTGCCGGGGTGGCTTCCGAAGGGGATGGCGTTCCACTGGGGTTCGCCGGTGTGGTTGGTCTTCGAGAACGGGAGCCGTACGCGGAGCCCTTCGGTGGTGGGCCGGAGGTCACCAACCGTGAAGGTGGAGAGTTCGCTGCGCCGGAACGCCCCGACGAAACCCAGCCATAAGACGGCGGAATCGCGGTACGCGAGAAGCCCGTCTGGCCAGGTGCGGTAGCCCAGCGACTTGGTGATGTGGCTGATGTCGGACAGAAGGAGGGGGGCGACCCGGCGAGGGCCTTCCTTCTGCTCAGCCCGCACCCGGGTGACGGCGTCCATGGCGTGTGTGACGAGCGGATCGGTGGTCGGGTCGGGAAGCCGGTTGGCGGAGTGCATCTGACGAATGGCGACCAGCCAGAGACGCAGCGTAGACGCCTTGTAGCGGGGCGCCCGCTGCCCGGCCTTGATCGTCTGGAGGTTGGATGACAAGCCCAGGTACAGAGCCACCGTCTGGGGAGATGCGGGGAGAGCGGTCACGGATCGGCTCTCGCACCAGGTGGTGAACCGCTTCCAAGCAGACCGGTACGTAGCCCAGGTGTTGCGCGCCTTCGAGTGCCGGAGCAGGTCCTCAGCCGCGGCGATCTCGGCGGAGGTGAAGGCAGACAGGTCCGCGTCCGCGGTGGCGTCGGACGGAAGCAAGCTCATGCTGGGGGCCAGCGGTAGGGATGCCGGAACTCTGCTGCGACGTCTTGGCGCGCGCCTACTTCGAGATCGACACTCTCGCGGACTGCCTGAATGGCTGCTTGTGCCCGCGACTCGGGCGTGACTGGCATGACGACGGCAGCATCGAGTTCGGCATATGCGGCGACTAGCCGGGCAGCGTCGGCTTCGAGCTGCGCAACGGCGTGGAATGACGCGGTGAAGTCCTCAGGGCTTCGCCTGCTATTCGCCACCAACTCGGTCAAGGCCGCAGTGAACTCAGGGTGTTGAGTGGTCCCCGCCACCAGTTCTTCGATGGCCACGATCCGTCGAGCCATCGTCAAGATTCCCTGCTGGTTCGAGCGGTCTTCGACAGCGCGCCTGATGAGTCCGCTGATGATGGGATGGCGGGCTTCGAGGTCCAGCAACAGAGCCAGCGGATCGCCATCGGGTACCACAACTCCGCCCTGGCTGGCCCGATGAAGGAGGTGGGCCGCCAACTTGTAGAGGACGATTGCGTTTACGGGTGCCGAGACGAGACCGACCAAGACGGGTAGACCGAACAAGGGGGCTACGAGGCAGGCAAGAGCCGCGGCTCCCCCAACTAGGAACGGGAAGAGATGCACCCGTCTGGTTGCGCCGGGCAGTCCGACGAGGTAGTTGAGGCGCTGAGCGGCGGCTGCCCGTGGGAGATCAGTGCGGTCATCCTGGAGCCACACCTGGATCAGCTTGTCTGGTCGACGGAGCACTAAGCCCCACGGGCGGATGACGACTGGGGACAAGCTGCTCATACGGATGACCCTACGAGGTGGTGCGGGAAATCTGGGGGTGCTTCGCACCGGACGGGGCGGCTTCATGCCGCGCGCTCCCAGCGGACCCGGTCGGGGGCATCCCGAGCCGCCCGCCGTCTTGACGGGGTGTCCCACTGGCGGCCCTTGACGGTGGCGACGAGTCCGGACAGCGTGACCAGCCCGAAAGTGGTGGTGGCGGCATGCGCGGCGACGATCACTGCGAGGAGCGCCGAGAGGGCGGTGATGCGGTTCGCCATCATGGTCAAGCTGCCAGCCTCCAGTCGATTTCGTGGCCTTGGATGCACTCAACGAGGGCGCTCATGAGGACTTCGGCGATGGGCGGGGTGACCGCGTTGCCGTACTGCTTGACGCGCTGCCGCTTGGTGCCGAGCACGACGTAGTCGGGCATGAAGGCCATGCCCGCCCCGATCTCATGGGGTTCGAGCATGCGGAACAGGCAGTCAAGAGGGTCGATGCTGGGCGGCGTCAGGAGACTCTGGTGGCCACTCGTGGTGAGGGTCCTCAGCGTCTCGGTCGCGGGCGTCGCCAGGTGCCCTTGCCCGCCGCGCGCAGTGTTGTTGCGCATGATGAGCGCGAACCGGTCGTGGGTGGTGAGCGTACCCATCGTCTCGGTGGTGGGGGCACCCGAGGATCTGCCGTAGTAGGGCACGAGCAGCCCGTGGGCTTCGCGGGTGGTGAGGGTTCGCATGGGGTCAGTCAGCGGGTGTGCCTGGTCGTGCCATGTGCCGCCTGCGGGAACGAGCAGCCCGTGGTGGTTGCCGGATGCTGCGACCGTGTCCATGACCCCGCTGACCGGTTTGGCGGCGTTGTGGCCGCGGAGGGTCGTCAGCAGGGCGAGGTCGTTGCGGGTGGTCTGAGTTCGCAAGAGTTCATCGACGGGCCGCGCGACCTTGCCTGTCCGGCCTTCGACGGGCACGAGAAGGGCTTTGCTGGACGCGTTGGCCGGGTTCGCGGGCAGCGGATCGCTCAGGGACCGGCCGCGATAGTCGCCACGACGGTCGAGCATGAACGGCTCGATGAACGCCTGCGTCATGTCGCCGGTCAGTGTCCGCAGCGGGTCGGTGATCGGCCATGAGCGTGAGTACCCGCCCGGTCGCCCATGGTGGGGGTGCTTCGGGTCGTGCATGTCGTAGGTGTTGCCGGTTGCGGCGATGATCGCGGGGCCCCACTTCCTGAGCGCGGCCTCGATGCGCGCCATGGTCTTCGGGGACAGCGGCTTGGCGCGGTCGCCGATGCGCTGGCCGGGGATCGACCAGTCGATGACCTCCTGCGCGGGCAGATAGAACGGCTCGACCCGGGCGCCACAACACGACACCTTGGGGCACCGGTAGTAGTACTGGGCCCCGTAGCGACCCATGTCTTGACCCTCGCGTTTCCACGTCTGGATGCCGTCGACGACTTCCTCGCACGTCGAGCACCAGCAGCGGGGGCGTAGCCACTTGTCCCAGTCGGGGTCGCGTCCGAGCGAGCTGTGCCAGTAGGCGAGGTAGAGCCGGTCGCGGGACTGCGGGGCTCGTGGCGTGCGGTGCGGAGCTGCGTGCGCGGAGTTGAGGGCGATCAGCCGGGTCTTGTAGCCGAGAGCTTCGATCTCGCCGCGCCAACGCCCCCAGTGGACCCATTTGCGGATGTCGGTGACGTTCTCGACGACGCCCGCGAGGACGGGCTCGCTGCGCTGCGCCATGCCGCGCAGGTAGCGGACGACGTCTTCCATGAGAGCCCGGGATCGTTCGACGTCCTCACCCGGCCCCTCCTCGTCCCACAGGCCGGGATGGTCGGCGTAATCGGCGCGCTTCCCCTTGGCAATCGTCCAGTTCGTGCACTCGGGGGAGGCCCAGTACAGCTCGCCGTAGGGGTGGCGGGCGACGTCCACGTCCCGAATGTCGCCGCGGAAGTGCTCAGTCTCGGGGAAGTTGGTGGCGTGTGACTCAATCGCGATCTTGTCGTGGTTGGCGGCGAGGACAGGGCGCACGCCGGGGACTTGCGCGGCACCCTGGGTGCTGCCGCCAGCCCCGCAGAACCAGTCGACGAGGCGGAGTTCGCCGGATGCGCTGCGGGCCGTCATCGGTTGCCCCAGTGGTGGGCCCCGGGGTTTCCGCCGGAGTTCCGCTTCACGACGTGTGGTAGCCGTCCCCAGTCGGGAATCGGCGCAAGAAGGGCGAGCAGTGCAGGCATGGGGCGCTCCAAGAACGAGAGGCGATCTCTGACAACGCCGATGCTATTGGTTCAGGGTGACAGTGAGGCACCCCTGAATCTCGCGAGTGCGCGCCGTCGCTTGGGGGGTGACGCTACGCACCGGGACTCCGCCCGCCGCGCCGGTCGAGGATGGACGGTGCGACAAGCGCCTGCGTGGTCGCGGTCAGCGTCCGGAGCGGGTCTCCACTTCTCAGCTCAGGCCTGCGGTTCCGCGAGGCTCGGCTGATGCTCAGCGACGGCCTTACGTAGGGCCGCGAGCAGTTGAGTGGCGTTGGGCAGATCAACTTCGTTGAGGTCGCCTGGCTCGTCGCCGTCGCAGTCGATGTAGTCGCCATCATCGAGGCCGTCGAGTGGGTATCCGTCCAAGGTGACCGCGGAGACCGTCCAGGTGTGCTCACCAGGCGTTCGCTCCAAGTACACCTTGACGTGGTTCTCGATCAGGGGGGTGGTAGGCAAAGCAGGCATGGGTGCTCCAAGAATGAGATGGCGATCTCTGACAACTCCGATGCTATGAGTTCGGGGTGCCGCGGCACCCCCTGAATCTGGCGAATGCGCGCCCCGCGGGGCCCTGGGACGAAGTTGCGGTCGACGTCACGGGCGGGGCCTGGTCGAGAACCGGCCTAAGGCGGCTTGGCTGGTTCTGCTTAGAGAGTGTCGGTGTGGGGCTGATCGAACTGGCCCGCGGTGTCCATGGCCTGCACCCGGGCCCATGCTCTGCCAGTCGCCCACGCATGCCGCAGGGCCTGGTTCCGGCTGGTGTCGGAGGGGTAGGGGCATGCGCCGTCGGGATCGGTTGAGAAGGACGCATGGCCAAGGTCTTGCGCTTCCAGGAGGTCTGCCGTCGCCGCGTCGCTCCGCTGTCTGTGTTGCAGTGCGGTGGGAGTTTCCTCGGGCATCTTCGTTGCTCCGCTCAGAACGTGAGGATGGTGTTGGTCGACATGGCTGTGGCGGCGTCGCTGGCGTTCCCGGCTTGCATCATCTGCCATGCGGTGAAGGTAACTCGGGGATGGTCGAGCCAGTAGCGTCGGAGTTCTTCGCTCGCGTACGCCTGGGCGAACACTTGGTTGGCCCACAGGGTGCGTGGGGTGCAGGCCTTCCCTTGGAGACGGGCTGCGACGCCCGCCTTGTTGAAGAACACTCCGTTACAGGCCTCTTCTGCGCGCAGAATCTCGCTCTCGATCCACCCCTCGTATGCGGCCCTCTCAGCCATCTTGGCCTGCTTGGCTGTCATGGGTGCGCGAGCTGCGGGGAAGTGGAGGGGGTTGTCGGTGGTGTGACGTTCTTGCGTGGAGCGCTGGTAGTTGAGGAGCCGTTCCCGTTCGAGGGCGTCCAGTTGAGCTGGGTAGTGTGCGGCGATGTCGTCGCGGCGGTCGACCTCCAAGGACAGCAGTTCGCAGGCGAGCCAGTCGCCACTCTCCGCGGCCTCGTCTGCACGCTGCGCGACGATCTCGTAGGGCAGGCTGTCGATGTTGGTCGCGTAGACGGACACCAGTGAAACGCTTGTCGGAACGGGGGGGAACGTTCCTTCCCCCATTCCTCTGGCGTCGCGGAGCCGGTTGCAGTGCCGTACGAAGTCATCTCGGAGGCGATCTCTGCGGGGTGTAGGTAGGCCCGTGTTCCCCAGCGCCGCGGCGATCCGGGTCATCATCCGTACTGCGTTGTGGGCGGCTCGCAGGTGGGCGGGCAGTGCGCACCTCCTGGCGCCGCTCCCATCCTCTAGCCCTGATCTGCACATGGAATGCCTCCTGGCTTGCTCATGCTCGTCCCCAAGATACTTCGATGGTGAGCACCATACTGGCCAAAAGACCCCTTCCCCGTGAAGCTCAGCATCACGGGGAAGGGGGGAGTTGGGTTACTTGTCGGGTGCAGCGAGTGTCAGCGCCCGATCAAAGATTTCATCCAGGTCGAGCGTCACCGTTTGGCCAGCGGGGTTGATCGCCAATGCCCACGCCATGGGGTACCGGTCTCCTTCCGACCCCACCTCAGCGAACACCGCCACATACCCCTCCTGCAGGTGCGACGCCACGACCTGGTACAGAGTCCGAGACTCGTGCTTCGGTCCGCAGCAGGAGCCACAGGAGGGGTCGCCGTTGGCGTCGGGAGTGTCGGGGTCAGGGACGTACTCGTCGCACCCCGCAGTGATGGGCCAGCCAGCCCCGTAATGGTCCTCAACCAGCGCGACCCGCCCAGCTTCTGCGCCGACGCCCGTCTTGATGGTCAGCTCGTAGGGCTTGATGGCGACCTCGAACGCTTCCAAGTCCTTGACTGCGAAGTAGTTGCTGTGGGCCGTGCCGGTCCAGTCGGTCATCGGGGTTGCTCCAATCTCAGTGGGGAGACCGTTCCTGTTGCAGGGAGGGCCTAAGTGCTCTTCGATCCTGTGGCGTGGAGCGGTTGTTGGGGAGTCGCCGATTCTGCTCGTGCGCGGGCGGCGGCGGTCTTGGCTGTAGCCCGCATCAGGGTCGCCCTGAATGTGGCTGGAATGGGTTCAGGGATGAGCGCGGGGGCCGCTCGTACTGCCCGCAGTCGACCGTTTCGGCCGAGGGCCATCAGCCCCCAATCGGCGGGAAGTTCATCGGGGTGAACGATCCTCTTGCCGGGCACGACCAGCCACCAGCGGTCGCAGTACCGCTTGATGGCGGCGGCCTTGTCAGGGTCGGACAGCTCCTTCAGCCAGTCGGCTCGCGAGACCTTGACTTCGTGGCCGTGGAGAGGCAGCCCCTGGGCTTCCCAGGTGTCTTGTGCGACGAAATCTGCCGTTCTCACGTCGTACCCGCATGCGGCTCGGACGTGCTCAGCGACTATCCAACGACGGGTCGTCGTTCCTGGCCGTACGAACTGGTAGCGGTCGTGCAGGTGGTCGAGCATCCCGCGCTCGGTGAGCATGTTCATCGCGGCTCTTCGGCGCGCCCGTAGCGCAGGTGTGCATCGTCGGCGTGAGGCCCAGAGGGGATAAGGGCGTGCTCGGCTTGCGCTCGTCGGAACGCTTGAATGGTGGTGGCGAGGGCGTAGCAGGCTAGAAGGTAGTGCCGGTCGAAACTGGTCAGATTCCACTCCCAGCAGTCGCTGCCGTCGAAGGCCTCAGTGTCGTGCAGCCATTCGCGAGCGGCATGCTCGTCCCCGCTGGCCGCGGCCGCGTTGGCCTCAGCAAGGAGCGTTCCGGCGTCGTCGTGCTCCGTCTCGGTCAGATGGCTGCCGACAAGACGCAGGAATACTGCGGAGTCGAACTGCCGGGCTGAGGCTTGGCAGGCATTGGTCAGCTTCTCAGCCCAATAGTCGGCCTGGATGACCGGGGCGCCGTCGCTGTAGGGCTGGTACCGGGGTGGTGTCGGCCCAAGCCAGCATGTCAGCTTCTCGATGCCAGATGTACCCGCGGCCGATGTCGCCGACCACGCTGAGGTAGCCAGGCCAGGTGACGACCGACCACGACCACATGAGAACGCCGGGGCGGGCCATCGTGAGGTGCCGATACAGGCCATCGTCATGGTGGATGGTGAGTGCGTGGTCGGTTGTTTCCGAGGCGAACTGTGCCCACGCTTGGGGGAACGGGTTGCTTCGAGGTGCGTGCTCAGGCATTGCCGGGTTGTCCTTCCAAGGGGTAGCCGTCCCAGTGGCGGCCGTCGAGGCTTCGGCCGGCGTTCCGTTTCCCAACGCGTGCTAGCCGGGCCCAGCCCGAGGGGATCGTGAACGTCGACAGGTCGTTGGTGGTTCGCTCCACGCCGAGTTGATCCAGGTAGATCGAGCGATGCCCCCCTGAGGGGGTCTTGGATGTCAGCCCTTTGGTGCGGCTGGGCTGGTAGCCGTGGTCGTCCGTGGCGGGCGCCCATTCACCCCACTGCTTGAACAGGAAGGAGACCCCGGCCGTCTCGCATTGCGTACGCAGCGCTCGTGCCCAGTCGGGGTGCATGGGCCGTGCATCGGTGCCGCTTTCGCCACCGACGATCACCCAGTCGATCACCGTCCCAGTGCCGTCGCAGTTCGAGCAGAAGATCAGGGGCCATTCGGCGCCAGCCGGAAGCCCGCCCCCGCCTTGGCATACCTGGCAGGTGAGCAGCCGGCTGACATCGACGGGGCCCAACAGGGGCTCGCATGAGAGGAACCGCACAGCAGCGGGGGTGTCGAGCAGCGCTGGAACGCGTAGCTCGGCGTGCTTCTGGTCTTCCACGGTGACTCCCAGCCACACGTTGGGGAGGGGCCAGGGCATGTCGTCGCCTTCGGCGATGTCGTCGCTGCGAGCGTTGTAGACGGCGAGTTCAAAGCTCTCTGACTGCAGTAGCGCACGCATGCGTCCGTGCCGCTTGGTGAGGACCTGGAACACGTGGCGGGGAGCCTGCGCCATGATGGCGAACACTTCGACGATGAACTCGTCCGGGACATCGGGGTGGAACAGGTCCGAGAGGCTGTTCACGAACACCTTGCGGGGGCGTCGCCACCGCAGAGGCTGTTCGAGGCGTTCAGGGTGGAGTTGGACGCCGGTCGTTGAACCAGGGGCGTTCGAGCGGATGGTGCCGCTGCGGCCACACCGCCGACATGCGCTGTTGCTGCTGCTCGCACAGAGGGGGCAGGGGACGGTGAAGTGGCGGTTCTCGATTCGGAACGGCGGCGCCCAGTCGATGTAGCAGTGGTCGCACCCCGGTGAGACGCGGGTGCATCCCGTGAGCGGATTCCACGTGGCATCGGTCCATTCGATCTGCGTCTTGTCAGACATGCTGCATGGCTCCCCAGGAGAGGGCATACGTGCAGATGTGGGTGCAGGCGTCGACCAGGGTGCCGCCGCGGGCGGAGAGTTCCATCGTCGCTGACGTCTGGGTCAAGACGATCTGCATTGGCGCGGACTTGGGAGCGGTGAACAGTGCGTCCAGTTCCTTGTTGCTCCGACCGCTGAGGACGTGGGCTGCCATGGTGAGCATGAGCTGCAGGTGGTCGGGGTCGCCTTGGAACGAGTAGCCCACCCCGTCAGAGGTAGGGCTGTTCGCGAAGAGGGTGGTAGGCAAGGCAGGCATGGGTGCTCCAAGAATGAAGTAGCAATCTCTGACACCGCTGATGTTATGGGTTAAGGGTGACAATGCAGCACCCCTGAATCTCGCGAATGCGCGACGAGCGGGTCAGCCCTGCGGGAAGAGGGTTTCGCTGGCACGGACGCCGTCAGACGCCTGCTCGACGAGGCCGTTCCTACGCAGTGTCCCGAGGTAGGCGCCGAAGGTGCCACCACTCGCCGCCATGTCAAGTGCGGCAGCCAGATCGGGTTTGGACAGCGCGTCGGGGTAGGCGTCGACGAGGAGGCCTAGCATTCTCCGAGCTCCGCGTTTGAGGCTGCGCGACCATTGCTCCAGGACCTCATCGGTCGTGAGCGGCGTCAGCCCAATGGGATGGCCCAGGAAAGCGAACCCGGCCTCCGTGAGGGCGTAGTCCTTGACGTTGCCCGCGTCGCGGGTGTCGACGAACCCGAGCCGACGGAGATGGCCCCAGTAGCTGGCGAAGGTGCCGCCGGTCACCTTGAACTTCGACAGGCTTCCGAGCTGGGTCAGAGTGAGGCGCTGGGGGTGTTGACGGGCAAGGGTCTCCAAGATGCGGCGCTCGCCCGCCTTGATGGCCGTTCCCCCGTCTGGTGGGGGTGAAGTCTGCGCGGCAGGGGAAAGGGCGTCGCTGTCCGCGGATGGTGGTACCGCGTGCAGCCCCGAGGGCTTCCGCGCGGGCGGCGCGGCGGTGCTGACGCGTTGAACCAAGCCATCGAGAGACTGCTGCACCGCGCGGAGCAGCCCCTCTAGAACATCAATCTGCGTCTGCAGATCAGCGACATTCTTCCTGGAAATCTCGTCGAACACGGGGACCTCGACGCGGGCTGGTTGAGCGCGGGCATCGGACAGCTCCTGGCGTAGTCGCGTGATCGTCGCGGACTGGTCTGTGATCCGCCGGCGCAGTTCGCGGGGGTTGGCAGGAACACCTTCGCCTCGGGTGGCTTCAAGTTCCTTGCTCAGCGCGCTCAGGTCGATGTCGGCCAGGCGCGAGGGAGTAACACGGCGTTCGCCGACTTTGGGAGTGGCGCTGGAGTCGAAGGTGAGCCGCTTCCGAACGTGAATCTTGCGGATCACCGAGAGCCAGCCGGGGGACCAGAGCCAGGCGGTGCCCACAGGCAACGATGGGAGGGAGGCTTTGAGTTCCTTGGCTTCGTCCTCGTTAGCGTGGAGGCGGACCCACTCGTCTATGGCGGCGACGTCGTTCTTCCCGGCCATGCGTAGAGCGACGAGCACACTGGCCTGGCTGAGGACGTCCTTGTTGAGGACGGCGGGCCGCTGAGTGATGAGGACGCATCCAAGACCACGGACGCGGCCGCGGCGGACCACGTCTTCCATGGCGCCGAGGACCCGAGCTGTGTCGGGTGTTGTCCGCTGCGGCGCGAGGAGATCGGCCTCGTCGACCACCAGGAGCAGTGGGTCACGGTTGAGCTGGTACAGCGTCTCCAGGAAGTCGGCGTTGAATCGGCGGGCGGCAGACTTCGACATGAGGCTCAGGTCCAGGATCGCGGGGAAGCGCCCTTTCACGATTGCTTCTGCGATGAGCGCTCCGGACCCCTCCTCCAAAGGGAGGTCGGCGTGCTCGCCGCCGAAGATGACGACGGGGAGCCCGGCCTCGCTGCCGTCGGCAGAGGAACGCAGGCCCCACCACACGCCGAGCGGGTCGATGATGACCGCGGGATGCCCTGCGCCGATGACTTCCTCGACAACGACCGCTGCGGAGTACGTCTTCCCGGCTCCGCGAGCGGCCAGGAACGCGAAGGTCTCGGTGATGGCATCCAGCGGGAGAGTGAAGTCATCTGCGATGCGGAGACCCCCGCTGGTGGACTGCTCGCTGTTGCTACGCATCTGGGGTTCCTTCCGGGCCGACCGTTGGGACACTACTGGCCTGGCCGGGAACTGCAGCGCGCCGGAGCCGGCCAAGCCGCGGCCCTTGGGGCTATTGCCCGGACTTCAGGGGTTCCCAGTCCTGGTCAAGGTGCACGAAGTTGATGGGGGAAGAACCGTCCCTCTACGAGAGCGAGGTATTCGCCGCAGTCGGGGATTCACGGTGGGGTGGTGCAGTCGGGGTCTGCGCCGATCCTGGCAGCCGAAGCGCCGTCCACTCACTGGTGGCCACGCTCAGCGCGTCAAGTACGGGATCGGAGACGCCGAGTCCTCGGAGTCGTCGCCTAAAGGTCTCCGGCGTGGCTCCCGCATCCGGGTCGCCACGGTAATCACGGGCGAGGTCGCCGACCGGGTCGTCGCGACCATCCTGCGTGAGCAGCCAATCACGGAAGCCGGGCGTGCCGCCACGCACGTCCCAGGTGCGTTCCCCGCCACCACCCCTTCGGGACACCGCCCCCGCAGCGCGCAGGGCGAGGCCGAACTCCTTGGCCGTGACGTTCTCACCCGTATCGCGAACGAAGCCGCTTCGGAGGTCGGTGGCGGAGTACCTGCCACGCTCAACGCTATCGAGCCATTCTGCGACTCGCGCGGACATAGCGGTGGCTCGCCTCGTAGGGGGCGAGGCGGCGGCGGTCGTTTCGATGTTCGCAATGTGATGCCCACAGGCGGGGCAAGTGATCCTACTCATGCCGCAAGTGTCGCATCTGACGCATCACTCGCGCATCTGCAAGCAGTCGAGTGGACGCTGTGGGAGGCGCCTCGTCAAAGTCCCATCCGCAGTGGACGCGCGAAAGCTGCGATTGGGCTGAACGCGCGCTCCGGTCAGCGGAAGACTCGCTTGGCGTACGGGAGCACGTAGCTGGACCCGTACTGAGGGGAGTAGGCGCGGATGCCGGCGGTGGCGCCGTAGGACTCCATCATGGTGCCGTCGCCCAGGTAGATGGCGACATGGTGGACGACGCCCGCCTTGTTTCCGAAGAAGATCAGATCGCCGCGCTGGCGGTCGTTGATC
>RRZU013076366.1_pt1 | contig 15728 bp, 14 predicted proteins | sample 2165561 | NCBI WGS metagenome assembly RRZU01 (sample SAMN10456909, study PRJNA506462) | wastewater metagenome | isolation source: wastewater sludge | place: USA: Moscow, Idaho
AGGATGTGCATTTAGTAGGAGATGAGACGCAGCGAGGAAGATCTGTCTGACAGAACTTCCGGAAGACATGAGATTGAGTGAAACACATCTGGCTTCCTGCTGGTTGAATTTCAAAGCCCAGATGGAAGAAGGAGGTGCCGGAAAATGAGCGGAACAGATAATTTACTAGAGGTCAGGGACTTAAAACAATACTTTCCCATCAAAACAGGTATGTTTCAGACAACACCTCTGAAGGCCGTCGATGGTGTATCCTTTGCAATCAAACCGGGAGAGACACTTGGTCTGGTAGGCGAATCAGGATGTGGAAAAACAACGGTGGGACGGTCACTTCTAAGACTTTACAAACCTACCGGTGGACAGGTATTCTTTGAAGGAGAAGAGGTTACCGACGCAAATATGACTGCGCTTCGTAAAAAGATGCAGATGGTATTTCAGGATCCTTATTCTTCACTGAATCCCAGAATGACAGTAGAAGACATCATAGGGGAACCACTGGATGTGCACAAATTATATAATGGAAAAAAAGAGAGAAGAGATAAAATCCTTAATCTGATGGAACTGGTCGGACTGAATGCAGAGCATGCAACACGATATGCACATGAGTTTTCCGGTGGGCAGCGACAGAGGATCGGGATTGCAAGAGCACTTGCTGTGGATCCTAAATTTATTGTTTGTGATGAACCGGTCAGTGCACTGGATGTTTCGATTCAGGCACAGGTCATCAATATGTTTGAAGAACTGAAGGAAAAACTGGGTGTTGCGTATCTCTTTATCGCACATGATCTTTTAGTCGTACATCACATTGCTGACAGAATTGCAGTCATGTACCTGGGTAAAATCGTAGAGGTCGCAAAGGCGGATGATTTGAATCTTTCACCAATGCATCCATATACACTTTCTCTTTTAAGTGCGATTCCGATTCCGGATCCACACATAGCGCACTCCAGACAGAGAATTATTTTAGAGGGAGATGTACCAAGCCCTATGAACCTGCCTACAGGATGTTCGTTCAGAACCCGTTGTCAATATGCAACCGAAAGGTGTGCAAAAGAATGCCCTACGCTCACTGACAGAGGTGATGGACATTTTGTCGCATGTTTTAACAAGTAGTGAATATCGGACGGTCAATGATTATCCGTTATTTATAAATGGCATAAGCCGAAAAAATAAGGAGGACGAAATATGAAAAAGATTCTAGCAATGACACTTGTTGCAGCAATGTCTTTTAGCATGTTAGCAGGATGCGGTTCTAAAACAGAAGCTCCAGCAACAGATGCAGCAGCAACAGAAGAAGTAAAAGATGAAGCAGCAGAAGCAACAGATGCAGAAGCAACAGATGCAGCAGCAACAGAAGGTGCAGCACCTGAATGGACTGCATATGATGAACTGATCGCAAAAATCAAAGCAAGCACAGACACAGTTGAACGTGAAGCATTACTTCACCAGGCAGAGGACATGTTAATGTCTACAAGTGCTGTAGTTCCAATTTATTACTATAACGATATTTATATGCAGAAAGCAGACATTACAGGAGTTTACTCCAATGTATTTGGATTTAAATATTTCCAGTTTGCTGCAACACCAAGAGAAACTCTTAATATTAATCTTGCAAGTGAACCAGCAAAACTTGATCCAGCATTAAACAGCTCAGTTGATGGTGCATGTCTTGTTGTAAACAGTTTTGAAGGTTTATATACCTACAATAAAGATGGCGCTCTTGAACCAGCATTTGCTGAAGGCTATGAAGTGAGTGAAGATGGTCTTACTTATACATTTACTTTAAAAGATGGTCTCAAATGGAGCGATGGCTCTGATCTGACAGCAGCAGATTTTGAATATTCATGGAAACGTGCAGCAAATCCTGATACAGCAGCAGATTATGCATACCTTTTTGACATTATTGCAAAAGGTGATGATGGTCTTGTAAATGCAACTGCAAGCGAAGATGGAAAAACATTTACTGTAGTATTAACAGCTCCATGCCCATACTTCCTTGATCTTTGTGCATTCCCAGGATTTTATCCTGTAAAACAGGAATCTGTTGAAGCAGCTGCAGACTGGCAGACAAACCCAGGAGCATGGTGCCAGGAAGCTGGATTTGTAACAAGTGGTGCATATACTCTTGAAAGCTGGACACATAATGAAAGCATGGTATATGTAAAAAATCCTAACTATTACAGAGCAGACGAAGTTAAAATTGAAGAACTTCACTTTATGTTAAGTGATGATGATACAGCAATTTATGCTGCATATAATTCAGGAGATCTTGATTTTATCGATACAGTTCCTACAGATGAGATCGCAGCATTACTTGAAAATCCTGAATTCTACATTATTGATCAGCTTGGAACATACTTTGCTTCTTTCAATGTAAACAGCCCTATTTTCGAAGGACTTACAGTTGAACAGGCTACAAACATGAGAAAAGCAATCAGCCTTTTAATTGACAGAGGATATATTGCTGAAAACATTGGACAGACAGGACAGCTTCCAGCAAATACATTTGTACCACCTTCAATGATGGATGGTAATGGCGGAGAATTCCGTACAAATGATGACGCGTATACTTACCCAGATGAAGCAAGTGTTGGATACTACAACCCAGAATATTCTGATGCAAATGTAGAAGAAGCAATTGCACTGTTAGAAACAGCAGGATACCAGTTCGATGAAAGTGGAATGCTTTCAGCAGAAACACCAATGACACTGAACTATCTGACAAATGAAACATCAGGACATGTTGCGATTGCAGAAGCAATTCAGCAGGATCTTGCAGTAATCGGAATCAACGTAGTAATTGATACAGTTGAGTGGAATGTATTCCTTGAAGAACGTAAAGCAGGTAACTTTGACTTTGCACGTGACGGATGGATTGCAGATTACAACGATCCAGTCAATATGCTTGAAATGTGGACATCAGACAGTGGTAACAACAACTGCCAGTTCGGTAAATAATTTTGAAATAAAAAGCATATAACAACTGCCTGCACTTTTTAAGTGCAGGCAGTTTTATGTTCTATGGAGAATTGAAGGAAATGGACAAATGTGTTACAATGAAAAATAGTCATACAAATAAAAGTAAATATTAAAATTATGAAAAAATAATCGAATAATTAAAAGGAGGACACAAAAATGTCGAATACACCAACACCGCATAATAATGCAAAACCGGGTGAAATAGCAAAAACAGTTCTGATGCCGGGAGATCCGTTAAGAGCAAAATATATTGCTGAGAATTTTCTAGAAAATCCAGTTTGTTTTAATACAGTCAGAAATATGCTGGGTTATACAGGTACGTTTCAGGGTAGAGAGATTTCGGTTATGGGAGGCGGAATGGGAATGCCTTCTATCGGCATCTACTCCTATGAACTTTATCATTTTTATGGTGTTGAGAGCATTATAAGAATTGGATCAGCAGGTGGAATGGGAGATGATCTGAAAGTTCGCGATATCCTGATCGCTATGGGCGCATCTACCAATTCAAATTTTGCTGCACAGTATAAACTTCCGGGAACATTTGCTCCAATCGCTGATTATGAACTTCTCGCCAGAGCAGTAGAGATCGCAAAGCAGAAAGAGATCAAAGTTGTTGTTGGAAATGTCCTGTCATCGGATACATTTTATTCAGATGATATGGATGCAGCAGCACAGTGGAAGAAAATGAATGTTCTTGCAATCGAAATGGAAGCAGCAGCTCTCTATATGAATGCAGCAAGGGCCGGAAAAAAGGCACTCTGTATTTTAACGATTTCAGACCATATTTTTACAGGAGAAGCGCTTTCAGCACAGGACAGACAGGATACATTTACAGATATGATGAAAATAGCGCTTGAACTTGCTTAATACGAATGTAAGCCTGACTGACCTGGCAGAATGGAGCATATATGGAAAAAAAAGAAATATTTGAAAAAGTAGATCATACACTGTTGACACAGACAGCGACCTGGGATGAAATCAGACAAATTTGTGATGATGCAATGACATATCAGACGGCATCTGTCTGTATACCGGCCTCATACGTGAAACGTGCAAAAGAATATGTGAAAGATGCTATGCAGATCTGCACAGTGATTGGATTCCCAAATGGATACAGTACAACAAAAGTAAAAGAATATGAAACGAAAGACGCAATAGAAAACGGTGCAGATGAAATTGATATGGTCATCAATATCGGAGATCTGAAAGACGGACGTTTCTTGGAGATCGAAAACGAAATAAAAACCTTAAAGGCAGCATGTGGAAACAGACTTTTAAAAGTGATCATTGAGACCTGCCTTCTGACAGAAGAAGAAAAAATAAAAATGTGTGAGATCGTTACAAAAGCAGGTGCTGATTATATCAAAACATCTACTGGTTTCTCGACATCCGGTGCTACTTTCGATGATGTCGCACTATTTGCAGAACATATTGGAAGCAATGTGAAGATCAAAGCAGCAGGAGGTATTTCTTCATTTGATGATGCGTTCAGGTTCGTTGAACTTGGTGCATCCAGACTTGGAACCAGCAGGATCGTAAAACTGGCAAAGAATGAGCAGACATCCGGATATTAATACGGAAGAAACAGAGGCGGAAAATATGGATAACAAAAAACTGATCAAAGCTGCAATCGATACACTACAATATTCATATGCTCCATATTCAGATTTTAAAGTCGCAGCAGCGCTTGTGACTTCCGAAGATGAGGTCTATACAGGATGTAATATTGAAAATGCATCTTATACACCAACGAACTGTGCGGAAAGAACAGCTTTTTTTAAGGCAGTAAGTGAAGGAAAACGTAAGTTCAAAGCAATTGCGATCGTTGGTGGAAAAAGTGGGATATTGGATCATTATTGTGCCCCCTGCGGAGTCTGCAGGCAGGTCATGATGGAGTTTTGTGATCCTGAAACATTTATTGTGCTGCTGGCAAAAAGCGAAGAGGAGTATAAAACATATACTTTGAAAGAACTTCTTCCGGAAGGTTTTGGACCAGTCGATCTTGGAAAGGAAAGTAACTTATGAGAATGTATGATCTCATTATGAAAAAAAGAAATGGTGAAGAACTGACAGATCTGGAAATTCAGTATATGATCAGGGAATATGTTACGGGTAGCATACCTGATTATCAGATGTCAGCGATGTTAATGGCAGTTTATTTTAAAGGAATGAGTGATCATGAGACTGCGGTCATGACTGATGCTGTTGCACATTCAGGGGATATGGTCGATCTGTCTGCAATCGATGGAATAAAAGTAGATAAACACAGCACAGGTGGGGTAGGAGATAAAACAACGCTCGTGATCGCACCAATTGTTGCATCCTGTGGAGTAAAAGTTGCAAAAATGTCGGGACGGGGTCTTGGACATACAGGGGGAACAGTAGATAAACTTGAAGCCATTTCGGGAATGAGAACCTCCTTAGAACCGGAAGAATTTTTTAAGGCGGTCAATAAAACAGGTCTTGCTGTAGTGGGACAGTCAGGAAATCTGGCACCAGCCGATAAAAAACTGTATGCGCTTCGTGATGTAACAGCAACAGTTGACAGCATTCCTTTGATCGCAGCTTCTATTATGAGTAAAAAGCTCGCGGCTGGAAATGACTGTATTTTACTTGATGTAAAAACAGGCAGCGGTGCATTTATGAAGAGTCTTGATGATTCGATCCTGTTGGCTGAGAAAATGGTCGCGATCGGAGAACATGCAGGGAAAAGAACGGTCGCACTGATTACAGATATGGATATTCCACTTGGATATGCAATTGGTAATTCTCTTGAGGTGGCAGAGGCAGTCGATACACTTCTGGGAAAAGGACCAAAAGACCTGACACAGGTATGTATCAGTCTTGCTGCGAATATGCTTTATCTGGCTGACATGGGAACCTTGGATGAGTGTACTGCCATGGCAGAGGAAGCCATTACAAGCCGGAAGGCATTCCATAAATTAATTGAGATGGTGGAAACCCAGGGCGGTGACAGTGATGTGATCAAAGATACAGGAATGTTCAAACAGGCAGCATATTCCCAAGAAGTGACAGCTGAAAGATCTGGGTATATTTCTCATATCAACACAGAAGAATGTGGCATCGCATCTGTTGCGTTAGGTGCAGGAAGAGAAACAAAAGAGAGCGAGATCGACTATGCAGCGGGCATCGTATTGCTGAAAAAGTACAGAGACTATGTTCAAAAAGGTGAGATCCTAGCTGTTTTATACGCAGAGGATCTGAATAAATTTGAAACTGCAGCAGGTATGGTAAAAGATGCGTTTATCATTACTGATTCTATTCCAGAAGAACGGCCTCTGATCTATGCAAGAGTTGGTAAAGAGGGTACCGAAAAATACTAACAACAGATAATAAATATGAAAGAAATATAATATTTATAAAATAATCATAAAATATACTGACAAAATAAAAAGACGTGTTATAATACTGATAAAAATAGAGAGCAATCAAATTGATAGCAATTAAATAAATTCATTGACCTAATGATTCTTTTGTATAGAGAAAGGAAGAATATTATGAGTAGAGATTTTTATCAGGTATTAAAAGAGAGACGTACAGTATATTCAATTAGTAAAGAAGCAGTCACAACTGACGAAGTGATAAAAGAAGTGATAGAAAAAGCAGTTCTGCACACACCATCAGCATTTAATTCGCAGACAGCACGCGTAGTCGTTCTGTGGAATAAAGAACATGATAAATTTTGGGATATCACACGAGAGAATTTGAGAAAAATCGTTCCGGCTGAAAGTTTTCCATCAACAGATGAGAAGATCACATCTTTTCAGAATGGATATGCAACAGTTTTATTTTTTGAAGATCAAGATGTCGTAAAGGGATTGCAGGAAGCATTCCCATTATATAGCCAGAACTTCCCAGTCTGGTCTCAACAATCTAGCGGAATGCACCAATATGTAGTCTGGAGTGCACTGGAACTGGAAGGATATGGAGCTTCGCTGCAACACTATAATGAGATTGTTGAAAGTGATATCAAAAAAGAATGGTCTATACCGGATCATTGGAAACTGATCGCACAAATGCCATTTGGAAAACCAACTGCATTACCAGGGGACAAAGAATTTTCACCTCTGGAAGGACGAATCAGACATATCGGATAAATCAAAAAGCAAAGGTGATCAGAATATATGAAGATCGGGTATGCTTGTCTTGTAGCAGGAAATCAGGAGTTATCCTTAAAAAGCTGCACAATGAAATATGCAACACCGCAAAAACTAAGGGAAATTACAGAACATAATTTGAATACGTTAGAACAGATCTTGGAATATAACATCCGGAACAGTATTTATCTGTTCCGGATTAGTTCTGATATCATACCATTTGCTTCAAAAAAAGAAGTGGAGTTTTCATGGCAGGAGTTATTTAAAGAGAAGCTGGAATGGATCGGGAAGATAGCGAAAGAAAATCAGGTCAGACTTTCGATGCATCCAGGTCAGTATACCGTGTTGAATTCTCCAGATCCGGATGTAGTAGAAAGAGCGGTACTTGATCTTGCATATCATACGGAATTTTTAGATCTTTGCCAAATGGGAAGTGAGTGTAAGATTATATTACATATCGGAGGAGCATATGGGGATAAGAAAACGGCAAAAGAGCGTTTTGTAGAAAATTACCATAGGCTGCCAGAGAATATAAAAAACAGGCTGGTCATAGAAAATGATGACAAAATTTATCATATAGAGGATGTTATGGATATTGCACTTCGAACAGGCATCCCAGTCGTATTTGATGTATTCCACCATGAGATCAATCCACCGGATGGAAACAGAACATTATTGGAATGGCTGAGACTTGTCAGTGAAACATGGAAGGAAAAAGATGGAATTCCAAAGATTCACTATTCGCAGCAACTTGCGAATGGAAAACCTGGTGCACATTCTGAAACAATAAAGCTTTCCTTTTTTTTGGATTTTCATCATATGATTCAACAAAATCATGTTGATATCATGTTGGAGGTAAAAGATAAAAATCTTTCTGCAGTTAAATGCATCCTTGCAACAACAGAACAAGGCACAATGAAAAAGCTTGAAGAGGAGTGGGGGCGTTATAAATATAATGTACTGGAACATTCCCACCAGATCTATCTGGAAATCAGAAGTCTTTTAAAAGACAAATCTGCTTACCCGGTCACGATGTTCTATTCTCTGCTGGAACAGGCAATGTCTACACCTGTGATAGACGGACAGCAGAGAAATGCATTGCAGCATGTCTGGGGTTACTTTAAAGATCAGGTTACCGAACAGGAAAAGAAGAAATTTGTGCAGATGCTGGAAGAATTTGATCGTAAAATGATTGATGCAGGAAAAGTTAAGAGATATTTATTTCGACTTTTAGAAAAATATCCAGACCTATATTTAAAAAACTCTTATTATTTTACAGGATTATAGTATTGACAAGAAAGTGAATAATTGATATTATTCACATGAATCTTAGAGTCAGAGGCGTTTTGAATATGACATGCCAATGACAAGAACACTGACCATTCCATTTGGAATTGAGGCCATACGGACAGCCGGGTCGACTGCCGATCGCAATGTCTCATTGCGTTATTGATTGAGTTAGAAGCTCAAATTTTATAAGTTGGTTACTTCATAACCGCGTGTACCTAATACACACTTGTGAAACGGTCAATAAGAGTAGTAAAAGTAGTTCTTGCTATATAGACTCTAAACCTCTAATATGTGAATAAATAAAATGGACGTATGTCCAATAATAAATAATGCGCTGAACTTAGAAGACCAATCTCAGGAAGTATTGTGGTACCAATACAATATCCTGGGATTTTTTTGTCTGGAGGCAGCAATGGAAAACAAGTTAAAATTATATGGATTTAATAATCTAACAAAATCACTGAGCTTTAATATTTATGATGTATGTTATGCGAAGACCGAGCGTGAGCAGAGAGATTATATTGCTTATATTGATGAGCAGTATAATTCAGAGCGACTCACCAGTATTTTACACAGAGTAACGGATATGATCGGTGCGCATGTACTACATGTATCCAAGCAGGACTATGACCCACAGGGAGCCAGTGTTACATTTCTGATCGCCGAAGAGTCAATGGTTCCATCTAAAACAGGCGAGACTGTTGTTGCCCATCTTGATAAGAGCCATGTGACCGTACATACTTATCCAGAGTTTCATCCGGATAATTCAATTGCGACATTCAGAGTCGATATTGATGTTGCAACTTGCGGAGAGATCACGCCACTTAGCACACTTGATTATTTAATTGGCAGTTTTGACTCTGATATCATTACGATGGATTATCGTGTCAGAGGATTTACAAGAGACGTATCAGGGAAAAAACTGTTCATGGATCACAAGATCACTTCAATTCAGGATTACATCGATCCAAAAACAATGGAACGTTATGATGCAATTGATGTAAATATGTATCAGTCAAATATTTTCCATACGAAAATGTTGATCAAGGAAGTGAACTTACAGAACTATCTGTTTAACACAGATGTTTATGAAATAGCACCTAAAATAAGGCTTGATATCACGAATAGTCTCAGACAGGAGATGATTGAGATCTTTAGTGGTATGAACGTATATTAGGAGGAAATATAATTGAACGAATATGCACAGGAACGGGCACCTATCTATGAAGCTCTGAAAGAATTAAAGCAGATGAGAGTCGTACCATTTGATGTTCCGGGTCACAAAAGAGGGAAAGGGAATAAAGAACTGACCGATTTTCTTGGAGAGAAATGTATGTCAGTAGATGTTAATTCCATGAAACCGCTTGATAATTTATGTCATCCGGTCAGTGTCATCAAAGAGGCTGAAGAGCTTGCAGCAGAATGCTTCAGGGCAGCGCATGCATTTTTCATGGTAAACGGAACAACTTCTTCTGTACAGACAATGGTCCTGTCAGTCTGTAAAAGAGGTGATAAGATCATTCTTCCCAGAAATGTTCATAGAAGCGTGATCAATGCGCTGATCTTATGCGGAGCAGTACCAGTCTATATTAATCCAAGTATGAATGATCGTCTTGGAATCGCACTTGGTATGACATTGAAAGATGTTGAAGAGGCAATGAATGCACATCCAGATGCAAAAGCCGTACTGGTAAACAATCCCACATACTATGGAATCTGTTCCAATCTTAAAGCAATTACAAAGCTTGCACACAAAAAGGGAATGCTTGTACTTGCTGATGAAGCCCATGGAACACATTTTTATTTTGGAGAGAATATGCCTGTCGCAGCAATGGATGCAGGTGCAGATTTTGCATCTGTCAGTATGCATAAGTCAGGTGGTTCTCTGACGCAAAGTTCCTTTTTACTTTGTGGACCAAATGTCAATGCTAATTATGTAAGACAGATCATCAACCTGACACAGACAACAAGTGGTTCCTATCTTCTGTTATCCAGTCTGGATCTGTCCAGAAAGAATCTTGCCATGAATGGTAAGATCATCTTTCACAAAGTGACCGAGCTTGCAGAGTATGCAAGAGAAGAAATTAATCTGATCGGTGATTACTATGCTTATTCGAGTGAACTTGTAAATGGTGATTCAGTTTATGACTTTGATCTGACAAAACTCTCAGTACACACAATGGATGTTGGTCTGGCCGGAATTGAAGTCTATGATTTGCTTCGTGATGAATACGATATTCAGATCGAATTCGGTGATATTGGAAATATACTAGCCTATATTTCTGTCGGTGACAGTCATAAAAATATTGAAAGGCTGATTGGTGCATTATCTGAGATCAGAAGAAGATATAAAAAAGACAGAGCTGGCATGCTCAGCTATGAATATGTGAATCCTAAAGTAATCGTCACACCTCAGGATGCTTTTTATGCTGACAAAGAGTCTCTGCCGATCGAACAAAGTTCAGGGCGGGTCTGTAGTGAGTTTGTAATGTGTTATCCGCCGGGGATTCCAATTCTGGCACCAGGCGAGGAAATCACAGCAGAAATCATTGATTATATACTATATGCAAAAGAAAAGGGATGCTTTTTAACAGGCCCTGAAGATATGGAAGTGAAGAGATTAAATGTACTGAAGGGAGGTATCTGATGGATCTATGGTATAGTGAGCTTCATACAAAAAATGTAAAAATGTCGATCAAGGTCGATAAGCAGTTATACACAGGAAAAAGTGAATATCAGAGGATCGATGTATTTGAATCCCCTGAATTTGGCAGGTTCCTTACGTTGGATGGATATATGATGCTGACGGAAAAGGATGAATTCATTTATCATGAGATGATCGTTCATGTTCCGATGGCAGTGCATCCGGATGTAAAAAAAGTGCTGATCATAGGTGCCGGTGATGGAGGCGTATTACGGGAATTGTCCAGATATCCTGAAATACAGGAAATTGACGTGGTTGAAATTGATGAGATGGTAGTCAGAACGGCGAAACAGTATCTTCCCTTTACGGCGGTCGGTTTTGACGATAAAAGAGTGAATCTGTTTTTTCAGGATGGATTAAAATTTATCAGACGCCATGAAGACGAGTATGATCTGATCATTGTTGATTCGACAGACCCATTCGGACCGGGAGAAGGCTTATTTACCAAGGAGTTTTATGGAAATTGTTTTAAAGCATTAAAAAAAGACGGAATCATGGTAAATCAGCATGAGAGCCCATTTTATAAAGAAGATGCAGATGCATGCCGCAGAGCACACAAAAGGATTGTTGAGTCTTTTGCCATCAGCAGAGTATATCAGGCACATATCCCGACTTACCCATCAGGTCACTGGCTGTTTGGATTTGCTTCCAAAAAATATCATCCACTGAAAGACCTGGATGCAAAAAAATGGAATGCACGTGGAATTCGAACAAAGTATTATAATACAAACCTGCATAAAGGTTCTTTTTATCTGCCGAATTATGTTGAGGAGATGTTAGAAGATGTGGAATAAAAATATAGAGACATTTATTGGATTTGACAGTGATTATTCAGATGCTGATATTGTACTGTTCGGAGCACCTTTTGATGGAACGACCTCGTTCAGGCCTGGCACACGTTTTGCAGGAAAAGCGATCAGAAGTGAATCTTATGGCATTGAGACATATTCGCCTTATCAGGATGGAGATCTTAGTGACCTGAAGTTGTTCGATGCAGGAGAACTGGAATTTCCATTTGGTAATACAGAACGGGTACTAAAGACAATTGAAGACACAACAAGAAAGATCATGGAAGATCATAAAATTCCTTTTATGATAGGAGGAGAACATCTTGTCACACTTGGAAGTGTAAGGGCTGTGTTTGAAAAATATCCAGATCTTCACATCATTCATCTGGACGCACACACTGATTTGAGAACGGATTATCTTGGTGAGGAACTTTCGCATGCAACGGTGATCAGACGAGTCTGGGATCTTGTGGGAGATAAAAAAATCTATCCGTTTGGAATCAGGAGTGGTGAAAAATATGAATTCGAGTTTGCAAAAGAGCACAATACGATCAGAATGTTCGATCTGGAAGGTTTCCAGGCGTGCGTAGAGAACCTGAAAGGCAAACCCGTCTATTTTACCCTGGATCTTGATGTACTCGATCCTTCAATATTTCCTGGTACCGGGACACCGGAGGCAGGTGGTGTGACATTTAAAGAATTATTGAATGCAATCATGCAGTTGAGTGAATTAAATATTGTAGGTTGTGATATGAATGAGCTGTCTCCGCAGTATGATCAAAGCGGAGTGTCTACAGCAGTAGCATGTAAATTATTAAGAGAAATCGTATTGGCAATAGGAGGAAATTAAAATGGGAAAAGCGTTGATTATCGGTTGCGGAGGCGTAGCAAGTGTAACGATTCATAAATGTTGTCAAAATAGTGATGTTTTTGAAGAAATCATGATTGCAAGCAGAACAAAAAGCAAATGTGATGCCCTGAAGGCAAAACTGGATGGTGGAAAAACAGTGATCCATACAGCACAGGTAGATGCTGATAAGGTGGATGAGCTGATCGCCCTGATCAATGGATTTGAACCGGATGTTGTGATCAATCTTGCGCTGCCATATCAGGATCTCACGATTATGGACGCATGTCTTGCAACAAAGACCCATTATGTGGATACAGCGAACTACGAACCGCTGGACACAGCTAAGTTTGAATATAAATGGCAGTGGGCATACCGCAAGAAATTTGAGGAAGCAGGAATCACTGCTCTGCTTGGAAGTGGTTTTGATCCTGGCGTGACCGGTGTATTTTCGGCATATGCACAGAAACATTACTTTGATGAAATTCATGAATTAGACATTCTTGATGCCAATGCCGGTGACCATGGGTATCCTTTTGCGACCAATTTCAATCCTGAGATCAATATCAGGGAGGTGACAGCAAACGGAAGCTATTGGGAAAATGGAGACTGGGTTGAGACAGAACCAATGGAAATAAAAAGAGTGTATAATTTTCCACAGATCGGTGAAAAAGATATGTACCTTCTTCATCATGAAGAACTGGAAAGTCTGGCACTGAACCTGAAAGGAATCAAAAGAATACGATTCTTTATGACCTTTGGTCAGAGTTACCTGACACATCTGAAATGCCTGGAAAATGTTGGAATGACTTCCATAGAGCCTATCATGTATAATGGAATGGAAATTGTCCCACTTCAGTTCTTAAAAGCGGTTCTTCCGGATCCGGCATCACTTGGACCAAGAACAAAAGGAAAGACAAATATTGGATGTATTTTCAAAGGAATCAAAGACGGTGTTGAAAAGACATATTATATTTATAATGTGTGTGACCATGAGGAATGCTACAAAGAAGTAGAATCACAGGCAATTTCCTACACAACAGGCGTGCCAGCCATGATTGGAGCCATGCTCGTCATGAATGGAACATGGCAAAGACCGGGTGTCTACAATATTGAAGAATTCGATCCAGATCCATTCATGGAAGCACTGAACAAATGGGGTCTTCCATGGGTAGAAGATTTTAATCCTACACTGGTGGAATAAACATGAAGAAAATAGATTTTGATACAAACAAAATACAAACACCCTATTATATTACAGATGAAAGAATACTGGCCCAAAACCTCGCGGTTCTGGGCCGTGTTGCAAATGAGGCAGGATGCCATATTCTGCTGGCGCAGAAAGCATTCTCCATGTTTTCGGTATATCCCATGATCGGAGAAACATTAAGCGGTACAACTGCAAGTGGACTGTATGAAGCAAAGCTTGGGTATGAGGAAATGGGAAAAGAAAATCATATTTTTTCTCCAGCTTATACGGAACGTGACATGGATGAAATTCTGCAATTATGTGATCATATCATATTTAACTCTTTCGGACAGTGGCAGAAATTCAAAGAGAAGGCAATGGCAGCAGGAAAAAGCTGTGGAATGAGGATCAATCCGGAATATTCTACCCAGGATCATGCAATCTATGATCCATGTGCACCGGGGTCAAGACTGGGCGTTACAAGGGCTCAGTTCAGGGAAGAACTTTTAGATGGACTGGAAGGGCTTCATATGCATACACTCTGTGAACAGAACAGCGATGATTTTGTAACAACACTACAGGCCTTTGAAGAAAGATTTGGAGCGTTCCTGCCAAGAATGAAATGGGTCAACTTTGGCGGAGGGCATCACATTACGCGTAGTGATTATGACCTTGAATTGCTGATCAGAACAATCAAAGAATTCAAAGAAAAATACAATCTTGAAGTATATCTAGAACCCGGTGAGGCGGTAGCATACCATGCCGGTTATCTGATCGCGACAGTAGTCGATCTGATTGAAAATGGTATTCAGATCGCAATATTAGATACATCAGCCGCATGTCATATGCCCGATGTCATTGAAATGCCATACAGACCCCAGGTCATCGATGCAGGAGAAAAGGATGAAAAGCCATTTTGCTACCGACTGACAGGACCTACATGTCTTGCGGGAGATGTAATTGGTGATTATTCTTTTGATCATGAATTAACGATTGGAAGTCAGCTCATTTTTTGTGATATGGCGATTTACTCTATGGTCAAGAATAATACTTTTAATGGAATGCCTCTTCCTGCAATTGCAAGAGTGGATAAAAATGCGCAGGTCCATCTTGTAAAACAGTTTGGTTACTTGGATTTTAAGAACAGGTTATCCTGACCTGACAGGTATTGTCTATGAATAATATTATTGATTATGTAAACCAGTATGGAAAAGCCGACTTTAAAAAATTTGCTTTTAATGAAGTTGACAGTCTTATCTTTTCAGAACTTGCATATTTAAAGTATGATAGCTTTTTCGTGGGAAAAGCTGCAGCTGACAGTCCTTTAAATTTTCATGAAATGAGTCATTCCCCCTACTTTGAGGATTTATTTCAGGGACTCCCTGATACGATCAATAACAGAGCACTGATACTGGCGGCAGCAAATGCAAACAGATTCCGTGACACAATAATAGATTTTTATACTAATATCATTGATGAAGAAAAAGAACTGCAGTTTTCAGCTGTTATATTTTTTCCAAAGCATGAGTTGCCCTACGTGGCGATCAGGGGAACCGATGAGACATTGATCGGCTGGAAGGAAGATTTTAATATGGCGTTCATCTGTCCGGTACCTGCACAGGAGGCCGGAAGGCTATATCTGGAAAAAGTCGTAAAAAACATTTCAGGGCAATTCAGAATAGGTGGACATTCCAAAGGTGGAAATATTGCAGTCTATGCGTCCATGAAAGCAGATAAACTAATTCGGGATCGAATAAAAGAAATCTATAGTCATGATGGACCAGGGTTTAAAGACGAATTCTTTATGCAGACAGAA
>RRZU010247489.1_pt1 | contig 15725 bp, 17 predicted proteins | sample 2165561 | NCBI WGS metagenome assembly RRZU01 (sample SAMN10456909, study PRJNA506462) | wastewater metagenome | isolation source: wastewater sludge | place: USA: Moscow, Idaho
ACTTGTTTTGTTTAAACGATATAATACCGAGAATTATCGCATTGTTAATAACACAAGCCAAGAGTAAATCGGGAGTGTTTGATGTCGGGCGCAGACGTAAAAACAGAACAACACCTTTTTCAACAGCATTTAAACGCTTTGCAGCCGTTGGTGCAGGATATTTTGCAGACCAACCGTTTGGATGGCATCTGGATCCATGCCGGCGAAGAGCAATACTATTTTCTGGATGACCAAGCAAAACCGTTTAAAATCAATCCGTTGTTTAACTATTTTGTCCCTTGTCCGCAAGCGAGCGGTAGCTGGTTATATCTGGATAGCGTCAACAAACCGCACTTGTATTTTTACCAACCGGACGATTATTGGTATCTGCACGAACCTGCGCCGCAAACCTTTTGGACCGATGAATTCGAATGGACGATTTTAAAACACGCCGATCAAATTAAAGCGTACTTGGGCAATTTAGACCGCACTTTGTATCTAGGGGAAGCGGTGGACTTGGCGGAATCATTGGGCTTTAGCCAAATCAATTTGCAAAAAGCACTGAATTACCTGCATTACCAACGCAGTATTAAAACCGATTATGAATTACACTGCTTGCAACAAGCGCAATTCGCTGCTTTGCAAGGGCATAAAGCGGCCGAAATCGCTTTTTTTGACGGGCAATCGGAATTTGCAATTAATCTGGCGTATTTGCAGGCGAGCGGACAGTCGGATTTAAATGTGCCTTACGGCAATATTGTTGCGATCAATCAGCATAGTGCGGTGTTGCACTACACCCGTTTACAGCAGCAAAATCCCAAAGTGCGGTTCAGTTTTTTATTGGATGCCGGCGCAAGTTATTTGGGCTATGCTTCCGATATCACCCGTAGTTACAGTTTCAATCCGGCTGACGAATTTGCCGACCTGATTCAGTGCATGGAACAGCAAAAATTGACGCTGATTGCACAAATGCAATCCGGTTATAATTACTTGAGTTATCATACGATGATGCAACAAGCTATCGCGGAAATATTGCATGATTTCGATTTGGTGCGTTTGCCGCCGGAGCAGATTTTTGAAGAAGGGATCAACCGCACTTTCTTTCCGCATGGTTTAGGGCATTTTTTAGGATTGCAAGTGCATGATGTGGCGGGCTTTCAGCAAAACCGCCGCGGCACGCATAAGGCTGCGCCAGAAGTTTATCCAAGTTTGCGTTGCACCCGCAATTTAGAACCGAATATGGTGCTGACGGTTGAGCCGGGATTTTATTTTATCCCGATGTTATTGCAACCGTGGCGAAATCACCGTTTATCCGCTCACTTTAATTGGCAGAAAATTGATCATTTTACCGCTTACGGTGGAATTCGCACGGAAGATAATATTGTGATCACCGCGAACGGTGCGGAAAATCTGACGCAAAAGGCGCTGACCGCACTTTATCCATTTAAGCAATAAAACTGTATGCGTTATTTGATACCGGCTGAAACAACGGAATTCAGCGAAGAGATTAAGAAAAGTCGTTTCATCACCTATTTGCAAGCGACAACCGGAATTGAGCAGGCAAGAGCGTTTTGGCAACAAGTGAAACAGCAGCACCCGAATGCCCGTCATCACTGTTGGGCGGCGGTGGCGGGGCGACCAAGCGATTCGCAGCAGCTCGGTTTTTCCGATGACGGCGAGCCGTCGGGCACTGCAGGAAAACCGATGTTGAATGTGCTGCTAGGTAGCGGAATCGGCGAGATTAGTGCAGTGGTGGTGCGTTATTATGGCGGGATTCAGCTTGGCACAGGTGGTTTGGTGCGGGCATACGGCAATGGTGTGCAACAGGCGTTAAAAAATTTGCCGACACTGGAAAAAATCGAACGGCAAGGGTTTAGTTTAAGTTGTGATTATGAGCAAATTAACTTGGTACAACAATTGATTAAGCTACATCAAGTGGAAATTTGGTCGCAACAATTTACCCAAACCATCGAATTGCAACTCGGTATCAGTGAAGAACAGTTTGCCGAATTCAGCAAGGCGCTGAATGATCGTAGCGGCGGTAGTTTGAAATTGATCCTATTAATATAAAAAGAGAGCAACGTGCATATACAATCTATCATTCGTATTGTCGGCATTTTGGTGATGTGTTTTTCCCTCACTATGTTAGTTCCTGCGCTGATCGCGTTACTGTATGGTGACGGCGGCGGCAGTGCGTTTGTCAAAACTTTTATGATGACTTTGATTATCGGCGCACTGTTGTGGTGGTCAACCCATACTCATAAACAAGAGTTACGCTCTCGGGAAGGCTTTTTGATTGTGGTGCTGTTTTGGGTGGTGTTGGGCAGTGTCGGCGCGTTGCCGTTTTTGCTGTTTGAACATCCGCAATTGAATGTTGCCAATGCGTTTTTTGAGTCCTTTTCCGGCTTAACCACCACCGGCGCTACCGTGATTGTCGGTTTAGACAGCTTACCGAAAGCGATTTTGTTTTATCGCCAAATGCTGCAATGGCTCGGTGGAATGGGGATCATCGTGTTGGCGATAGCGATTATTCCGCTGCTAGGCATCGGCGGAATGCAGCTTTATCGTGCGGAAATGCCGGGGCCGTTAAAAGAGCAAAAAATGCGCCCGAGAATCGCCGAAACCGCCAAAGCGTTGTGGGTGATCTATTCCACCTTAACTTTATTGTGTGCATTGGCATACTGGTTGGCGGGAATGGATCTGTTCGATGCGGTCAGCCACAGCTTCTCGACGATTTCAATCGGCGGGTTTTCCACCCATGACGCCAGTATCGGCTATTTTAACAGCACGGCGATTAATATTATTGCGGCGGTTTTCCTGTTTATTTCCGGTTGTAATTTTGCACTGCATTTTTCCGCGTATTTTGAATTCGGTAAAAGTAATATTTTCAAAATTTATTTCACCGATCCCGAATTCAAAGCATTTTTGTTGATTCAGCTTACTTTAGTGGCGATCTGTACCTTAAGTTTGATCGGCTATAACCATTTTTCAACTTCAGCTGAAGCCGTTGAACACGCGTTGTTTCAATCAATCTCTATTTCCACTACCGCAGGATTTTCCACCTCGGCTTTTGATACTTGGCCGTCATTTTTACCGATGTTAATTTTGATGGCGTCTTTTATCGGCGGTTGCGCCGGTTCAACCGGTGGCGGTTTAAAAGTCATTCGGGTTTTGCTGTTATTTGTGCAGGGCAGGCGAGAAATGAATCGTTTGGTACATCCGAATATTATCCAACCAATTAAACTGGGTGATCGCGTGTTGTCGGAGCGTGTCATTCAGGGGATTTGGGCGTTTTTCTCTGCTTATCTGCTGATTTTTGTCATCTGTCTATTGGCGGTGATTGCTTGTGGCGTGGAGAGTTTCGATGCGTTCAACACCGTAGTGGCGTGTTTAAACAATCTTGGCCCCGGTTTGGGCAGTATCAGTAGTAATTTTGTTGAAATTCCCGACAGTGCCAAATGGATTCTAACCTTTGCAATGGTATGCGGACGTTTGGAAGTGTTTACTTTGTTGGTGCTGTTCACACCGGCTTTTTGGAAAACCTAATTTCGAAAACCTAACTTCAAAAACCTAGTATAAAAATAAGATAACAATATGAAAACTCTAATTATTTATTCAAGCACCAATGGGCAAACCTATAAAATCGCGCAAGCGATGGCTGATGAAATTCAAGCTCCGAATCAAGCTGAAAGTGCGGTTCAAGAGAGAGTGGATTTAATGCCGTTAGCCAATGCCGAACAACAGGATTTAACCCAATACGATAAAATTATTATCGGCGCTTCGATTCGTTACGGACATTTTAACAAAGCCTTAGAACCTTATATTAACCGCAATGCTGCCGTGCTAAACAGCAAAATTACCGCATTTTATGCGGTTAATCTGACGGCGCGCAAAGCCGACAAAAATACTCCGCAAACTAATGTTTATACCCGTAAATTTCTACAACGAATCCAGTGGCAACCGACCCAAAGTGCGGTTTTTGCCGGCGCATTGCTGTATCCTCGTTACGGTTGGTTCGACCGCATGATGATTCGCCTGATTATGAAAATCACCGGAGGCGAAACCGACACCAGTAAAGAGGTGGAATATACCGATTGGGACAAAGTGGCGGCGTTTGCCAGAGAATTTAACCTACTTTAGCAGAATGGAATTGACCGCACTTTTGCTGTACTTTTTACCGTATTTGGATTTCAAAGACGGCGTTATGCTAGAATACAAAAACCTATTTTTTGAGCGTTGACTTAATTTTATGAATATTATTGAAGCCTTTTGTCTGCTTTTTTTCCTAATTGTGTTGAGCGCAATGGTTTCCTGTGCCGAATTGGCATTGGCGTCATCACGTAAAATAAAATTACAGGTAATGGGCAAAGAGGGCGATGTACGAGCGTTTGACGTTTTACAAATGCAGCAACAGCCAGGAAGTTTTATCACCGTGGTGCAAATCGGGCTGAATGCAGTGGCTATTTTAGGTGGGATCGTGGGTGAAGCCGCATTGCGCCCCTACTTTAATCAACTGTTCGCTGACCGATTTGAGTGGGCGGGTACGGCAGCGTCGCTACTCTCTTTTGTATTGGTCACCGCGATGTTTATTTTGTTTGCCGATTTGATGCCAAAACGCTTTGCAATGATTCATCCGGAACGAGTCGCCGTGCGGGTGGTGCGGCCGATGATGTTGCTGATTTTTCTGCTCAAACCGTTTGTATGGTTTTTTGACGGCTTGGCAAACCTGTTGTTTAAACTGCTTAAAATTCCTACCGTTCGGCAAGAGCAACTGACCTCGGAAGATATTTATGCCGTGATGGATGCCGGTGCGCAAGCCGGTGTACTAAAACAGCAAGAACATTATCTGATTGAAAATATTTTTGATATGCAGGCGCGTACGGTTACTTCTACGATGAGCAGTCGCGAATCGATTGCCTATTTTGATAAAAATGACAGTAGCGCACAGGTGCTGGCGGTAATGTCGGAAAAACCGCACAACAAGTTTTTAGTGTGTGACGGTGATCTGGAGCATATGATCGGTTATGTCGAGTCTCACACGTTGTTAATGCAATTTTTGCAGGAGCAAGAGGTTCGCCTCACCGATAAACGCATTTTACGCCGTGTTTTGTTTATTCCCGATACACTTTCGCTTTATGATGTATTGGAAACATTTAAAAGTTCGGGTGAAGATTTTGCCGTGATTATCAACGAATATGCGTTAGTCGTGGGGTTAGTGACCCTTAAAGACGTGATGAGTATCGTCATGGGCGAATTGGTAAATACGGAAGATGAGCCGCAAATTATTCAACGTACCGATGATACTTGGTTGGTGGACGGTGCGACGCCACTGGAAGACGTGATGCGTTCGCTGGATATTGAAGAGTTTCCTAATGCGGAGAATTATGAAACCATTGCCGGTTTTATGATGTATTCACTCAGAAAAATCCCTAAACGCACTGATTTTGTGATATTTGACGATTATAAATTTGAAATCATCGATACCGAAAATCTGAAAATCGATCAACTGTTGGTATCACGTCAACAAACATCAACCAAAAAAGGGAGCAATCCGTAGCGGAATTTATGTGGGCTTCAAGCGATAAATCACCTGATTGCTTGAGCCGCGCCAAACCAATTTCGGATCGGCGAGCTGTTGGATAAATTTGCCGTCGATTAACACATCAATATATTGCAAAAAGGCTTGCTGTTTATTCGTTAAATCCTGCAAGCGATAACCCGTCCACAACCAAATGTTTTTATCCGGGCACTCTCGTTTCACACGTTGCACTAACGGCAAAAGTGCGGTCAGATTTTTAGGGTGTAGCGGATCGCCACCACTCAGACTCAAGCCTTGCCGTTTGATTCTAGTATCCTGTAGATCGCGGATAATTTGATCTTCCATCGCTTGATCAAACGGCACACCGGCGCAAAAAGACCAACTTTTGCGGTTGTAGCAGCCTTTGCATTGATGTTCGCACCCTGCCACAAACAAGGTGCAACGCGTACCTTCACCATTGACTACATCAACCGGATAATATTGCAAATAATTCATAACGACCGCACTTTTACTTTTAACGTAAATACACTTTTAACGTAAATGCACAATTATAAGTGCTTAACCCGACGTTTGACTTCTTCCTGCTTGCCACTGTTAAACGGGCGTGAATCCGGACTGCCTAGATAACCGCATACTCGACGGGTGACGGAAACCGAGCCGCTGTCGTGGTTGCCGCAATTCGGACAGGTGAAGCCTTTACTGGTGCAAGCAAATTCGCCTTTGTAACCGCAATCGTAACATTCGTCGATCGGGGTGTTGGTGCCGTAATAAGGAACACGTTGATAGCTGTAATCCCATACGTCTTCCAACGCTTTTAAGTTGTGTTGCAGATTCGGGTATTCGCCGTAGCAGATAAAACCGCCGTTGGCGATTGGCGGATAGGCCATTTCAAAATCCAGTTTGTCGTACGGGTTGACTTTCTTTTCTACGTCCAAATGGAAACTGTTAGTGTAGTAACCTTTGTCGGTTACGCCGTCGATAATGCCAAACGTTTTGCTGTCTAAACGACAGAAACGGTCACACAGGTTTTCGCTCGGGGTGGAATACAAGCTGAAAGCATAACCGCTCTCTTGTTTCCACTGTTCGACCGCACTTCGCAGATATTGCACGATTTCCAAGCCTTTTTGCCACAAGATTTGTTGATCATAAATATGAGTGCCGAATAGCGCATTAATGGTTTCATGAATGCCGATGTAACCCAAGGAAATCGAGGCTCTGCCGTTTTTGAAAATATCCGCTACACAGTCGTCTGCTTGCAAGCGCACTCCGCAAGCGCCCTCCATATACAGAATCGGGGCGACCCGGGCTTTGGTTTGTTGCAGGCGGGCTATTCGGGTCATCAACGCTTTTTTGGCAACAGCTAAACGCTGATCCAAAATTTGATAGAACGTTTTTTCCTTACCGTTGGCTTCAAGGGCGATGCGAGGCAGATTCAAACTGACCACGCCGAGATTATTACGCCCTTCGTGGATTTCTTGTTGATCTTGTTCATATTTACCCAAAAAGCTGCGACAACCCATTGGCGCTTTGAACGACCCGGTGACTTTCACCACTTGGTCATAATTTAAAATATCCGGATACATCCGCTGAGTGGCGCATTCCAACGCTAGCTGTTTAATATCATAATTCGGATCACTCGCTTCCAGATTCAATCCTTGTTTCAAGGTGAATACCAGTTTCGGGAAAATAGCGGTTTTATGGTTTTTACCCAAGCCGCGAATTCGGTTTTGCAAAATCGCTTGCTGGATCAGACGGGATTGCCAACTGGTGCCAAGCCCGAAACCAAAAGTGACAAACGGCGTTTGCCCGTTGGCAGTGTGCAAGGTATTGACTTCATATTCCAGCGATTGAAACGCATCAAAACACTCTTTTTCCAACCGCTCTTTAGCGTAGCTTTGTACATCGGCAATCTGCCATTTTTCGGCAACAACGAGGTGCTTTTCATAGCTTTTTTGTACATAAGGGGCAAGTACTTCGTCGATGCGGTTAATGGTAGTACCGCCATAAATATGGCTGGCGACTTGGGCGATGATTTGCGCGGTGACGGCGGTGGCGGTGGTGATTGATTTCGGCGTTTCGATTTCCGCATTGCCCATTTTAAAGCCATGTTCCAACATACCTTGCAAGTCAACCAACATACAGTTGAACATCGGGAAGAACGGGGCGTAATCCAAATCATGATAGTGAATTTCCCCTTTTTCATGGGCTTCTACCACATCAGTCGGCAGTAAATAACGTTTGGCATAATGTTTGGCAACGATCCCTGCAAGCAAATCCCGTTGGGTCGGGATTACTTTGGCATCTTTGTTGGCATTTTCATTCAGGATTTCCAGATTGCTCTGCTCGATCAAGCCTTCGATTTCCTGCGTCAACTGACTGCGTTTTTCACGCGCCAGATCGCGATCATGGCGATATTCGATATAGGCGCGGGCGATTTGCGGATATTCGCTTTGCATCAACCGCTCTTCAACGATCGATTGGATATGGGCAATGTCGATTTGCTGTTGGTGGTGCGCCAGAATTTTGCCGCATACATCGGTGGTGCACTGCATAATAAATTGTTCGTTGCTGATACCGCTTGCCGCCGCCGCTTTACGCACCGCTTGCAGAATGCGTTCCGCCTCAAACGGCGCACTGGCGCCGTCTCTTTTGATAACCTGTAAGCTTGACATAAATATCCCCTTATGATGACGAGTCCAAAAAACGAAAACACTATATATAGTTATTTTAAATTTAAAAAGCACTATATATTGATTTCTTGATCTCTGTCAAATAAAAATAATTCTCAAAAATAAAGAGTTGATTTTTAGTGAAAACAGGACTAGCAAAAGTGCGGTCAGTCTAACAACGCTTGGACAACATCAGGAATGAATTTTGGCTGTGGGATAAAAACTTGTTTATGGCGGTTGAGTTCGCCTTTTTCCAGCACAATTGTGCTTTTGGCGACTTTGAATTGCTTGCTTAAAAATTTCAATAAATGGGCATTGGCTTGCCCGTCAATTGGTGGTGCGGTGATGGTGATTTTTAGTTCGTCGTCGTGTAAACCGACGATTTGATCTTTACTGGCTTTGGGTTGCAACACAATTTTCAGGCGCAACCCGTTTTCAGTTTGTTGGACTGCGGACAGAGTGCAAGGCATAGCGACAGACATTGCGTTATGCCAGCATCCACAGGACGTCAAATAAATTTAACAGCAGGTTATTGCCCAGAATCAAAATAAAAGCGAGTGCCATCACCGAGAAATCGATCATGCCGGTGTTGGGTAAAATACGGCGGATTGGTGCTAGTAGCGGTTCGCTAATGCGGTAAAGTTGATATTCCAAAGGGTGATTACCTTGTGAAAACCAGCTCATCACGGCACGGATTAAAATTGCCCAGAAAATGATCTCGCCAAAGGTTTTAATCACGGCTAAAACCCCGATTAAAGCAAATTGCCCCCAGTTCAGGCTGGCGCTAATACTGCCCAATAATAAAGGATATTTTAACGTATTGATAATAAATGCTAAAGCCAGCGCGGCAAAATCAATATTGTTACGGGTCGGGATTAATTTACGCAACGGAGCCAAAATAGGTTGCGTCAGTTTGACCACGGTTTGTGATAGCGGGTTATAAAAATCAACCTGGCAATATTGAAACCAAGCGCGCAATACCAGAATAAAAGTGTAGATACCTACAATGGTCTGCACTAAAAAATGTGATGTGTTCATTGTTTATCCTTAATTAGAAGAAGTGCGGTCTAAGAACCGCACTTTAATAAATATAGGCAAATTTGGCAAATTCAATTTAGGTAATTTCGAGGTAATAGACAAAATAGGTGCTAAAAAATCGCTAGAGCCTTATGACATAAAGATTTAACGAGATTCAAAGGTTTTGAATACAAAAATACCCTTTTTGTGGCTTAAAACAAATCAAAAAAGACGGTTGGCAAAAGGGTAAGCAACGCTATAAATGCCACCGTTGTTTTAAGCATTTCTGCGGTGTGTTAAACTTAACCCCGAACAATTATGGCTAGAATATTCTGTTGGAAAACAAACCGTATCGCAGCTTGCTCAACGGTTTCATTGCAGTACAAAAACCATTTCCCGCTATCTTAAAAAAGCCACGAAGAAGAATCATTTTTCCTCGCCTGATGCGGTAAATTTAATCATGGATACGACTTATTTTAGCAGACAGTATGGCGTCTTGGTTTTATATGATAGCGTACATAAAGAAGCACTTTCAGTGGTAGAAGTTAAATATGAAACAAATGCTTTATATTTAGCTGCATTTAACGACATTAGAATAAAAGGTATTAAATCAACTGAATAGCACCTATTTTGTCTATTACCTCAAAAAACCACTTACTCTCTATCCTCAATCACAAATTCAGGTGAAGTGAATTTACTAATTACTAAAGTGCAGTAATAAAAATCTCAAAACTCTGCATTTTGTTTTCAACTCCCCATCTTCAGTGCCTGAGCGTTTGCGTCAAGATTTCAAGGGCAATTTGTCGTGTTTGAGCGAAGTGAGTTTACAAATTGACCGTAGAAATTAGCAAAGGCGAAGATCAGCACTGAAACTGGGGTGTCCTTTTTTTGCCTTCTTTTTTTGGACAAGCAAAAAAAGAAGGTCGCCATCGGCGAAACACGATATATCCAATTCAACCAAGCAAAAAAATTACCCAAGTGCGGTCAACGCATAAAAATATATTCTTACTCATCAAAATCCTGTAAAATGCACGCCCTTTAACCAACGTGGTTCGTAACCCTCCCACGCAAAAAAACTAGGATAATAACAATGAATCAAACCAAAAAAGCATTGGTAATCTTTTCCGGCGGTCAAGATTCCACCACCTGCCTGTTGCAGGCGATTCACGATTACGGCAAAGATAACGTCGAAACCGTCACCTTCCAATACGGGCAACGCCACGCCATTGAATTGGAAAAAGCACAATGGATCGCACAAGATCTCGGCATTAAACAAACTTTGATCGACACCTCCGTGATTAAAGCGATCACCAACAACGCCTTAATGGACCAAAGTGCGGTTATCGAGCCAAACGATAAAGGAATTCCGAATACCTTTGTGGACGGGCGTAATGCACTGTTTTTGCTGTACGCAGCAATTTATGCCAAAGGACAAGGCATCAGCGACATTATTACCGGCGTATGTGAAACCGACTTCAGCGGCTATCCCGATTGCCGTGATGTGTTTGTCAAATCGATGAACGTTACCCTCAATCTGGCAATGGATTACAACTTTAATCTCAAAACCCCATTGATGTATTTGGATAAAAAACAAACGTGGGCGCTGGCTGATCAACTGGACGGGCTGGATTATATTCTCCGCCATACCCACACCTGTTATTTGGGCGTGGAAGGTGGCTGTCATGAATGTCCAAGCTGCAAACTGCGTGAAAAAGGTTTGCAACAGTACTTAGATGAAAAAAGGAAAGGGAATGTTTAATCAGGGAAAGTTCAAAATCAGTAAAGAGTTCAGCTTTGATATGGCGCATATGCTGGACGGGCATGACGGGAAATGTAAAAATCTACATGGTCACACCTATAAATTACAAGTCGAGCTTTGCGCGCCACTGCAACAAAACGGCGCAAAGTGCGGTATGGTGATGGATTACAGCGACTTAAAAAAAGCCGTTGATGAACTGGTGTTACAACCAATGGATCATGCATTTTTGTATGATCAAACCAGTGAAAAAGAGTGCAAAGTGGCAGCATTGCTACGAGAACTGGATTCCAAAGTATTCGCACTGCCAAACCGCACTACCGCCGAACAGATGTCGCATTTTATTTTTCAGCGTTTGAAACAAGCCGGATTACCGATTTCTGCGGTACGGCTATGGGAAACGCCAACCTCATTTTGCGAATATACGGAAACGGCATGATCGAACTATTGGATTATCATTACCGGATTGTCGAAATCTTCGAGAGTCTGCAAGGCGAAGGGTTTAATCTCGGTATGCCGAGCATCTTTATCCGTTTCGGCAAATGTAATCTCGCCTGCCCTTGGTGCGATACCGACTACAACCGGTTTAAAACTTGGACGCTGGTACAAATTTTAGACAAAGTGCGGTCTTATTCGGCAAAAAATATCATTATTACCGGTGGCGAACCAACAATTCAACCAAAACTGAGCACTTTGCTCGATTATCTCAAAGCTGACGGCTATTTTTTGGCGATTGAAACCAACGGTCTCAAACCGATTCCGAGCCAAATAGATTACATCGCAACCAGTCCGAAACGACTGTATCGACACAAGTATCAGCAGAATTGCATTCCTTTCGCCCATGAAGTGCGGATTGTCAACGACGGCGAAATTCTGGATTTTTGTGCGCAAATCGAACAACAAATAGAAGCGGAACATTATTATCTTTCGCCCTGCGAGCAACATAATGAAATGAATTTATTGGATACCATCACCCAAATCGGCATGCTGAACCAACGTACGAACGGTAAAAAATGGCAACTGAGTTTGCAAACCCATAAAATGGTCGGCATTGAATAAAAGTGCGGTCAACCGCTCTTGAGATACAGGAAAGCCCATGTTGTTAATTGTCAATAATCACGACTCTTTCACCTACAATCTGGTTGATTTGCTACGGCGGATTAGAGGATTGGAGATGGTGGTGTGCGATACCGAGCAGCTGAATTTGCAACAACTGGATCTATTCAGCCATATTCTGATCTCCCCTGGTCCTGATATACCTCAAGCCTACCCGCAATTATTTGAGCTGTTAAAACACTACCATACACAAAAATCCATTTTAGGGGTTTGCCTCGGGCATCAAACCCTGTGCCAATTTTTCGGCGGAAGCTTATATAATCTGCCGCAAGTACGGCACGGACGCAGCGCAATGTTACATCAAAATAGCGACCAACAAAGTACGGCATTAAACGGCATAGAAAAATCGTTATTGTTTAAAAACTTACCGCGATCCTTTAAGATAGGGCTATATCATTCGTGGGCGGTGGAAAATCTGCCGTCTTGCTTACAAGCGACCGCATTTGATCAAAACGGGACGTTGATGGCGATGCAACACCGCACTTTGCCAATTTACGGGGTGCAATTTCACCCGGAATCATTTATCACCGAATATGGCGAGCTGCTGCTGCGCAATTGGCTAACCCGCTGAAATCAAGGATAATTTTATGACAGGTTTTTTTTCGAAATTATTGATTTTCCTAAAACTCTTTTGGCATCGCTTTAACCAAAACAAACTGAATATGGCCGCCGGGTATTTAACCTATAGCACCATGTTGGCGTTAGTACCGCTGATGATGGTGATTTTAGCGATTTTCTCGGCATTTCCGGTATTCAGTGAAGTCAGCGAACAGATTCAAAATCTGATTTTTGATAATTTTGCGCCGGAAACCGTCGGTGTGGTGCAACAATATATCAGTGAATTTGTGGTAAATTCGACTAAAATGAGCGGTATCGGCGTCATCGGTTTAATCGTGGTGGCATTGATGTTGATTTCCTCGATTGACCGCACTTTGAACGATATTTGGCCGAATACCAACTCACGCACTACGCTGTATTCCTTTGCCATTTATTGGATGATCTTGACCCTGGGACCGATCTTTCTCGGCGTCAGTGTAATCATCAGTTCTTATCTTTTTTCAATTCAGCTGTTTAGCAATGAAACAGTGATGTCTTTCGGCACCAAATTACTCAGCCTTGTGCCTTTTTTGCTGACCTGGATAGCTTTCACCTTGATTTATACCGTCGTGCCGAACACCAAAGTCAATTTACGCTACGCCATGATCGGGGCATTAATTGCAGCGGTATTTTTCACTCTGGGTAAGCGGGCGTTTACCTGGTATATGACGATGTTTCCGTCCTACCAACTGATTTACGGTGCATTGGCAACGTTACCGATTCTCCTGGTCTGGATTCAACTCAGCTGGACCTTTGTGTTGCTTGGTGCTCAACTGACGGCAGTTTTAGAAGATTTCCACTTGGTCAAAACCGGCAATCTGGATTTACACAAAGAATCGCAACACAAACAACAGAAGCTACACTGTGAATTGCAGCGTTTAAAACAGAAAATCGATCTGGCAAACAGTGGGATCGAATCACCATCAAGAGAAGAACAAAAAAATGATCGCCCTAATCCAAAGAGTTAAACAAGCTTCCGTCAGGGTAGAAAACCAAATCGTCGGGACCATTGAAAATGGTTTACTGGTGTTTCTCGGGGTGGAAAAAAATGATAACGAAGAAAAAGCACAACGCCTACTGGATAAAGTTTTAGCTTACCGTGTCTTTGCCGATACCGACGGCAAGATGAATTTAAACGTGAAACAAGCGAACGGAAGTATTTTAATAGTGTCTCAGTTCACATTGGCGGCAGATACCAAAAAAGGGTTGCGCCCTAGTTTCTCCAATGGCGCTTTGCCACAGCAAGCCGAACAGTTATACGACTATTTCAGCCGGCTGTGCCGAGCACAAATCAACACTGCAAACGGCGTTTTTGCCGCCGATATGCAGGTCGGTTTAATCAATGATGGACCTGTCACCTTCTGGTTACAGGTTTAAAAAAGGAAATCAACATGAAACAGATAAAACAGATTTTAGCCAGTAGCGTATTACTGTTAGCCACCGCACTTCCCGCGTATTCAACGGTTGATGAATCGGCAAAAATCCAGCAAGTGAATTTTACCGTGCAAGTTTCCCGCCAAGTGGAACGCGATAATATGCAGGTGACGCTATACGCTCAAGAGTCCGGCAAAACATTAAAAGAAATTAGCGCTTCAGTCACTAATAAAATCAATATGGCAGTTGATGAAGCAAAAAAACGTAATATTCAAACCGGTATGACCACCCGCCGTACCAATATTACTTATGACAAACAAGGTAAACCGAACGGTTGGATTGATTACGCGGAGATCACGCTGGAAAGCAAAGACTTTACCGCACTTTCCGAATTGATTGCCGCCACTAGCGAGCAACTGGCGGTGCAGAATATTAGTTTTACTGTCTCCGATGAAACCAAACAAAGTCTGGAAAAAGAGTTGACCGAGCAAGCATTACTGGCATTTAAACAAAAGGCCGAGCTGATTAGTAAAAACTTATCGGCAAAAGGTTATCAAATCGCTAATCTGGATATTGGCAATCCGAACGATTTCGGCGGTGACAAACAACCGATTTATTATGAACGCAAAGCAATGTTCTCCAGTAGCGATGTTCCAAACATGCAAGTACAAAGCGGCATGGTGGACTTGAAAATGGTGGTCAATGCCACCATAAATCTGACGAATAATTAACTTACAAGCAGGATTTAGATATAATCCTGCATTCTATCCATTAATTAAGGCGGAGTAGCCGATGAAAGCAGTAAAAAATACAGTGGTCAGTATCGCATATCAAGTTCGTACCGAGGACGGCGTATTAGTCGATGAAGCACCTATCAACCAACCGTTAGAATATTTACAAGGGCATAACAACCTGGTTATCGGTTTGGAAAACGCCATCGAAGGACACCAGGTCGGCGACAAATTCGAAGTGCGGGTCAAACCGGAAGAGGGTTACGGCGAATACAACGATAACATGGTACAACGTGTGCCGAAAGACGTGTTTGTCGGCGTTGACGAATTACAAGTCGGTATGCGCTTTATCGCCGATACCGATATCGGTCCGTTGCCGGTGGTGATCACTGAAATCGACAACGACCATGTGATTGTTGACGGCAACCATATGTTAGCCGGTCAAGAATTGCTGTTCAATGTTGAAATCGTCGCATTACGCGAAGCGACATTGGAAGAGATTTCCCACGGTCATCTCCATGCAGAAGGCAGCGGCTGTTGCGGCGGCCACGACAGTGATACGGAAGGTCATGGTTGCGGATGCGGACACGGACACCACGACCATCATGACCATGCACACCACGATCATTCGGATCACGGTGATCACGGTTGCTGCGGCGGTAGAGACAAGCACTAGTTTTCATTTTTAAGTATCACTCAAAGGATAAAGTACCGCACTTTATCCTTTTTTATTTTCGCCTCTACCTGCTTACCTCGACTTGCAAGCTTCTATGCCCATATCACAGGGCAATCGCGTACTTTGTTTAATATAGTTATTTTCAAAATATTCGTATTAAATCAATTTCACCCTTTTCTCTGAAAAACAGGTATCTTCAAATCCCGCTAGAAAAGAGCTGAAAGCGGCCACTAACGGTTGTGTTAGCTGCGGCAGTATTTTTCGCCAAGCT
>RRZU012133538.1_pt1 | contig 15725 bp, 10 predicted proteins | sample 2165561 | NCBI WGS metagenome assembly RRZU01 (sample SAMN10456909, study PRJNA506462) | wastewater metagenome | isolation source: wastewater sludge | place: USA: Moscow, Idaho
AAATATAAACTCGGTTTATTTGAAGACCCATACAGGTATTGCAAAGAAGAGCGCCTGAAAAAAGATATTTATACAACTGAGCATATCAAGGCTGCACGCCACATCGCCGGGGAAAGTTTTGTACTGTTGAAGAACCAGGATAATGTATTGCCCCTTCGCAAATCAGGGAAACTGGCGTTGATCGGTCCGCTGGCCGACAGTAAAGCGAATATGCCCGGCACCTGGAGCGTGGCCACCGATTTTCAGCTAGCCATCACCGTTAAGCAGGGGCTGGAAGAAGCGCTGGGGAACAACGGGACCGTATTGTATGCGAAAGGCTCTAACCTTATGGACGACCCGGCATATGAAGAACGCGCCACCATGTTCGACCGTTCATTAAAAAGAGATACCCGTAGTGCCGAAGAAATGATGACCGAAGCGCTGAACGTGGCCAATCAATCAGATATCATTGTTGCAGCATTAGGGGAAGCATCAGAAATGAGCGGCGAATCATCAAGCCGCACAGACCTGGGCATACCCGATGCACAACGCCGCTTACTCGAGGCCTTATTGAAAACGGGTAAACCGGTTGTACTGTTATTATTTGCCGGCAGGCCGATGACCCTGAAATGGGAACAGGAACACGTACCGGCCATCCTCAACGTTTGGTTCGGTGGCTCAGAAGCCGGCCATGCCATTGCCGATGTACTGTTCGGCGATGTGAACCCCTCCGGAAAACTGACAACCAGTTTCCCGCAGAACGTCGGGCAGGTTCCCATTTATTACGCCCATAAAAATACCGGTCGGCCTTTAGGGGAAGGTAAATGGTTTGAAAAATTCCGCTCTAATTACCTGGATGTTTCCAATGAACCGCTGTACCCGTTCGGATATGGTTTAAGCTATACAAAGTTTGACTACGGAAAAATGACGGTCAGCCAGGCTAAACCGCATGGCAACCAGACCATCACCGCGTCAGTAACGGTAAGCAATAAAGGCGATCGCGATGGAAAAGAGATTGTTCAATTATATATCCGCGACGTCGTTGGTTCAATCACCCGGCCGGTGAAAGAACTGAAAGGATTCCAAAAGATCGGCCTGAAAGCCGGTGAAACCAAAACCGTCAGTTTCACGATCAGTACAGAAGACCTGAGATTCTATAACGGTAACCTGGATCACACCTGGGAACCCGGCGAATTTGACATCATGATCGGCCCGGATTCGAAACAGGTACAAACCACCAGGATAAACTGGACAAAATAATATTCAGTCATCACTTTATTCATTAACCCGCTAACAGGCCCTGCATGATTCGATATTTTCTGATCGCCACTTATTGCGCAACCGCATTGTTTGCCGGGGCCCAGGCTCCGCGTAAAACGATCGCTCAACGTGTTGACTCGGTTATGAAACTGATGACCCTGGAAGAGAAGATCGGCCAGCTCAATCAATATAGTGGCGACTGGTCGCATACAGGTCCCATTACGGCAGATGGCGACAAGCAAACTCAGATCCGCAATGGACAGTTAGGCTCTATGCTTAATGTGGTGGGCGTGGAGCACACCCGGATGTTACAGGAACAGGCCATGAAGTCGCGCCTGAAAATACCTCTGCTCTTTGGCCAGGATGTGATCCATGGTTTCCGCACCACATTTCCCATTCCGCTGGCGCAGGCCTGCAGTTGGGATACAGATGAGATCGAAAGAGCCGAGCGCATCGCCGGAACAGAATCATCCGCCTATGGTATACACTGGGCCTTTTCGCCCATGGTAGACATTGCCCGTGACGCCCGGTGGGGAAGGGTGATGGAAGGCTCGGGTGAAGATCCTTACCTCGGATCAAAGATCGCCGCCGCCAGGGTAAGGGGATTCCAGGGAAAAGGACTCGGCAATACGGATGCCGTGATGGCCTGTGTCAAGCATTATGCCGCTTACGGGGCCGCCGTAGGCGGAAGGGATTATAACGATGTGGACATGAGCGACCTCTCCCTCTGGCAATATTACCTGCCACCCTTTAAAGCGGCGGCGGATGCTGGAGCCGCCTCATTCATGACCTCATTCAACGCCCTGAATGGAATACCGGCAACGGGTAACCGCTATTTACTGCGCGATATTTTGCGGAAACTGTGGAAATATACCGGCATCGTGGTCAGCGACTGGGGTGCCATCGGCGAAATGATCAACCACGGCTTTGTGGCCGATGGTAAAGAAGCCGCAAAAGCGGCACTGGATGCTGGCTGCGACATCGATATGGAGAGCCGTTCGTACAAAAACCACCTTACTGAACTGGCCAGAAACAAGAAAATAAAAGCAGGGCTGATCGATGAAGCCGTAGCCAGGGTGCTGACCAAAAAATTCGAACTTGGCTTATTTGATGATCCGTTCAGGTTTTGCAATCAGGCCAGAGAAAAATCACAGGAGAATGTGCAGGCGCATAAAGATGCGGCCCGGTCGCTCTCAAGAAAATCCATCGTGTTACTGAAAAATGAAAACAACCTGCTGCCCTTATCCAAAAAAACAAAAACCGTAGCTTTCATTGGCCCCTTTGCCAAATCGGTACGGGATAACCTTGGCTTCTGGAGTATGGAATGGCCCGATGACACTGCCACCATCGTCACACAATGGCAGGGCATCAGGCAGGCGTTATCTCCTGAATCGCAACTATTGTATGCCGAAGGCTGCCACATCAACGACCAGGATTCCAGCGGCTTTGCACAAGCCGTGTCAACAGCAGAACAGGCCGACGTGGTCATTCTGAGTGTCGGGGAAGCGCGTGATATGAGCGGGGAAGCCAAGAGCCGCAGTAATATCCAATTGCCGGGCGTACAGGAGCAATTGATCAAAGCCATCCATGCCACTGGCAAGCCGGTCGTTTTACTGATCAATGCCGGCAGGCCGCTGGTTTTCACCTGGGCATCCGATAATATAACAGCTATCGTATACACCTGGTGGTTAGGTTCTGAAGCGGGCCATGCGATCGCCGACGTATTGTTTGGAGATTATAACCCGTCAGGAAAGATCACCATGAGTTTTCCCAGGTCTGGCGGGCAGGTGCCCATCTACTACAATTACCGCAATACAGGCCGACCGGCACCCAACGACAGCACATTATTCTATGTATCTGGGTATATCGACCTGTTGCACAGCCCCAGGTATCCATTTGGTTACGGTATCGGTTATTCGCCTTTTCAATACAGCGGGTTTACGTTAAGCAAATCATCCCTCAGAAAAGGGAAAGATTCATTCTCGGCTTCCGTAACAGTCACCAATACCGGGCGTTACGACGGCGAAGAAACCGTGCAACTGTACCTACGGGATCATACTGCCAGTGTGGCTAGACCGGTGAAAGAACTAATACAATACCGCAAGGTTTGGCTGAAAAGCGGGGAATCGAAAACCATTGTGTTTATGGTCGATGAAAAGCAATGCCGTTTTTACAACCAACAATTAGCCTACATATCTGAACCCGGGAAATTCACGCTCTTTGTTGGTGGCAACAGCCGCGATGTAATGGAAACAACCTTTGAACTGGTTCAATAACAGATCGCGTATCCCTTCAATGACAAGACACTCATGAATTTCTCCTCATTCATTGCCTTTTTCATTTTCCTGTTTGCCTGCCAGCCCGCAGAAGCACAGGATCTTTCCATATATCAAAAAAAGTGGTTCACATTATCGGGCGACAGTATGCCATACCGGTTAGCCTTACCCGAAAATTATGATCCGGCAAAGAAATATCCCCTGATCCTGTTTCTGCACGGGTCAGGTGAGCGGGGGAATGACAATGAAGCCCAACTCGCACACGCCGGAAAAATATTTGCCGCAAGCTCGTTCCGTCATCAATATCAAGCGATCGTCCTGTTCCCTCAATGTTCCGAGGATGGGTATTGGAGCAATGTGGAGAGACACGAAGATGCGAAGGCATTGCTGGAACGGTACATATTTAAAAATGGAGGCGACCCCACACGCGATATGTTCCTGTTGATGGCGCTTGTAAAACACATCCGTCAGTATCTCCCCGTCGATCCAAAAAGGACTTATGTTGGCGGTTTATCTATGCGCGGCATGGGCACCTTTGAACTGGTCAGCCGGATGCCCGGTGTATTTGCGAAAGCTTTTCCTATATGCGGAGGTGCGGATCCCGGTCTGGCGAATAGGCTCGGCGGCACTTCCTGGTTCGTCTATCATGGCTTGAAAGACGATGTTGTATCCCATACATTCAGTAAGAACATGGTAAAAGCCATGCGCAAAAAAAATATCAAGGTAAAACTGACCCTTTTCCCCGATGCCAACCACAATGCCTGGGACCCAGCACTCGCCGATACTTTGCTTATGCCCTGGCTTTTTGGAAAATAATACTGGCGCCAGTCTTCCGAAGGACGACTGGTGACCATCTGAATCAAAGGGCCTGCTACCCGACATTTCCTTTTCCTGGTAACGGTGATCACTATAATCTTCGAATGCCTGATATTTGCGGCCATAACATGTTATGAGCCAGATTAAAAATATACTGTTCGACCTTGGTGGCGTTCTCATCGATATCGATTATAAACGACCTGCTGAAGCTTTCCATAAACTGGGATTCCGCAATTTTGAACAACAATATTCTCAGGTGGCCGCAGGTCCCCTTTTCCTGGACCTTGAAAAAGGGTTGATCGGTACGGATGAATTTTTCCAAGCTTTACAGTCAATGGGCCCCGGCCAGGTTTCCATTCAGGAACTGGAAGACGCCTGGAACAGCATCCTACTGGGCTTTCGGGAAAGCAGCCTGGCCTTACTGGAAAAAATCAGAAAGGATTTCAGGCTTTACCTGCTCAGTAACACCAATGCCGTTCATCACCGGGCTTTTATGGAAATATTCAGGAAACAAACAGGCAAGAATAACCTGGACGACTATTTTGACCAGGCCTTTTACTCACACCTGATCGGGGAAAGGAAACCGGAACCATCCGCGTACCTGCACGTCGTTCATCAGGCTGGGATCACTCCCGGGGAAACCTTGTTCATTGATGATACTCTGGAGAATATTGACGCTGCGAAAAAACTGGGATTCCAAACCATCTGGCTGGAAAAAGGTTCCCGGGTTGAAGATTGGGAGGCCCGGGGGTGGACTATTTAACTTCCTCGTAATCAATGTAATCTCCGGATTTAACCGTTTCCCGTTTGCCTGATTCCATGGCTTGGTGACGATCCTGTTGTTCTCTCATATGCTCCTGCATATCCGCCATTTTATGCTTCATCTGCCGGGTGGCATTGAACAGTGGTATGATCAGTTCGAAAACCAATTTATACAACAGGTAAATGATAAAGAGCTCAAACAGGAGTTTTACAATATTCATGAGCCAAAGGTAAAATCGGGGTCTGAATGATCATTGTTAATTTTTATGACAGGCATCTCCTACATTTTTGGCCGTTCGGCACAGTTAACGTACATTTGCAACGGATAAAGATGAAACAGAAGGGAACGGAGCCGTTCCCTTCTTCTTTTATACCCAACGACATGAACGCAAGCGGACAGACAGAAACAGTACAAAAACTCCTGGAACCCCTCCTGACGGAAGACGTATTCCTGGTAGGCATCAAGATCAAGCCCACCAACAACATCAAGGTATATGTGGATGCCGACAAGGGATTGGGAATTGAAAAGTGCACCAGGATCAACCGGGCCCTATATAAAAGCATAGAAGAGGCGGGCCTTTACCCCAACGGCGATTTTTCACTGGAAGTATCCAGCCCGGGTATCGATGAACCGCTGAAGCTGCTCCGCCAGTATAACAAGAATATCGGGCGCGATGTACAGGTTCAGTTGTCAGATGATAAACTGATCACCGGCAAACTGACCACCGTGAGCGAAAACGATATCACACTGGAATACACCGAAGGGAAAAATAAAAAAGCCGTTCTGAAACAGGAAACGATACCGTTCGACAACATTAAAAAAACCATTGTTCAGATAAAATTTTAATTCACACAAACCCCCAGCCGGCGGGGATCAATCGAGCCCGGTGAGGATTATGGCAAGTATCAACTTAATTGAATCATTCCAGGAGTTCAAAGAGGCGGAAAATATCGACCGCCCCACTCTCATGAAAGTGATGGAAGATGTATTCAAAACGCTGATCCGAAAAAAATACGGCAGCGACGAAAACTTCGACGTGATCGTGAATGACCAAAAGGGTGACCTGGAGATCTTCCGCCGCCGTACCATTGTGGAAGACGATGACCTGTACAATACCCTCACCGAAATAGAATACAGCGACGCAATCAAGATCGAACCGGATTACCAGGTAGGCGAAGAGCTCTATGAAGAAGTGGACATCCAGAAAGAATTCGGCCGCCGCGCCATCCTCGCAGGCAAACAAACGCTGGCCGCACGTATCAACGACCTCAAGCGCAATATTCTCATCAAAAAATACGAAGATCGTGTAGGCGAGATCGTTACCGGTGAGGTTTACCAGGTTTGGAAAAAAGAAGTATTGATCCTTGATGAAGACGGCAACGAAATGCTGCTGCCCAAATCGGAACAGATCCCAACCGATTATTTCAAGAAAGGCGAAACCATCCGTGCCGTGGTGAAAAAAGTGGAACTGAAGAATAACCAGGCCGTGATCATCCTGTCGCGCACCAGTCCTTCATTCCTCGAGAAACTGCTGGAGATCGAAGTACCTGAAATTTTTGACGGCCTCATCGTGGTTAAAAAGATCGTCCGCGATCCGGGAGAAAGGGCCAAAGTGGCCGTGGAAAGCTACGACGACCGCATCGACCCCGTGGGCGCCTGTGTGGGTATGAAAGGTAGCCGTATCCATGGCATCGTTCGGGAACTGAAGAATGAAAATATCGACGTCATCAACTGGACGAATAACATACAGCTGCTGATCCAGCGTTCACTCACGCCGGCCAAGATCACCAGCATGGAACTCGACAACGAGAAAAAACATGCCAACGTGTACCTTAAGCCCGACCAGGTATCGCTTGCCATCGGCCGTCGCGGTGTCAACATCAAACTGGCCTGCGAACTGACAGGCTTTGACATCGATGTGTTCAGGGACAATGAAGGTGAAGAAGAAGAATTCGATATCGACCTCGACGAATTTACAGACGAGATCGAACCATGGGTGATCGACGAACTGAAACGTGTTGGTTGTGATACCGCGCGTTCCGTACTCGACCTCACTCCGGAAGAACTCGAAAGGCGCACCGACCTGGAAAAGGAAACCATCACGGAAGTGAGAAGGGTCCTCCAGGAAGAATTTGACAGAGAATAATTATTTTTAGAATAACAGTACAGGTTCATCATATTCACTAACAAAAAATAGATCATGCCCGGCTTGGAACCTTAACCGGGCAGTCAAACAACAGAATGTCAGAAGTTAATACACCCAGGTTGATGGCTGCGGCCAAGGAATTCAATATCGGTACCAACACACTGATCGAGTTCCTTGTGTCGAAGAATTTCAGCAGTGATGATCTGAAACCGACCAGCAAACTGACGGAAGCCATGTACAGGGTCCTGCAGGCAGAATTCCAGCAAGACAAAGTGGCCAAGCAGAAAGCCGAACAGATCGACCTGCCGAAAGGCGCCGCAGCCAGTGAACCTAAGAAGAAAAAAGACGAAGAGGACCTGTCTTTCAAGAAAAAAGAAGAAAAAGCGAAAGCCGAGGAAAAGAAAGCAGAACCTAAAGTGGCGGAAACCGAAGTGCCCGCAGCTCCGGTTGCAGCTCCGGAACCCGAAGCCGCACCGGTTGCCAAAATAGAGGAGGTCACCAAAATTGAAGCTCCCGAACTGGAAGGCCCCAAGGTGTTGGACAAGATCGACCTCGAAGCGATAGATTCATCTACCCGACCAAAGAAAACCACTAAAAAGACCAAGGAAGAAGAAAAAGCCGAAGCGGATACCGCACAAGCTGAAAAGGCTAAAGCGAAGAAGAAAGCGGAAGAAGCCGCTCCGGTTGCAGAAACGCCGGCACCCGCTCCGCCGCCTGTTGCCGCACCTGCCCCTGAAGAACATGTGGCGCCTGTGATCACCAATATACAGGCAGAAAAACTGACCGGACCGAAAATTCTGGGCAAGATCGAATTACCGGTTGACAGTGACACACGCCCTAAAAAAGAATCTCTCGAAGAGAAACATAAACGTAAACGCATCCCCATCCAGAAGAAACCAGGCGCACCCCAGCGTGGGCCTGCACAGTTTGATCCGCTGGACAGGAGCAACCGCAACAACCAGGGTACTGGCGGAGGCGGACGATTCAACAGGCCTGGCCAGGCTCCTGCCCGCAGGGAAGACAAGGTGATCGATGCCAAGGAGATCCAGGAAAAACTGAAACAAACCCAAGCCAAACTGGCCGGTGCCGGCGGAAGGGGCAAAAGCCTCAAAGCCAAATACCGCAAGGCCAAACGCGAAGAGATGGCCGAACATATGGGAGAATCGGGCGCCGAAGGCAACAAACTGCAGGTAACCGAATTCGTTTCCGTAAGCGAGCTGGCTAACCTGATGGATGTAAGCTTTGCCGATGTGATCTCAAAATGTATGAGCCTCGGTATCATGGTGTCGATCAACCAACGCCTGGAGGCCGACGTGATCGAACTGGTTGCGGGCGAGTTCGGCTATGAAGTTGAATTCATCGGGGTAGATGATGCAGCAGAACTGGAAGAGGATCATGAAGAAGATGATCCGGCCGACCAGGCGCCGCGTCCGCCCATCGTTACCATCATGGGTCACGTTGACCACGGTAAAACCTCCCTGCTCGACTATATCCGTAATACCAATGTGATCGCCGGTGAGGCCGGTGGTATCACACAGCATATCGGCGCCTATGAAGTGACGCTGAAAGACGGCAGGGCCATCACCTTCCTCGATACCCCAGGTCACGAAGCCTTTACGGCCATGCGTGCCCGTGGTGCCAAAGTTACCGATATCGCGGTGATCGTGGTGGCGGCCGATGATGCGGTGATGCCACAGACCAAAGAAGCCATATCACACGCCCAGGCCGCTGGCGTTCCGATGATTTTCGCCATCAATAAAGTGGATAAAGACGGGGCAAACCCCGAAAAAATCAAGGAACAGCTGTCTGCCATGAATATCTTGGTGGAAAGCTGGGGTGGTAAATTCCAGAGCCAGGAAATCAGCGCCAAAAAAGGCCTGAATATCGACCTGCTGCTGGAAAAGATCCTGCTGGAAACAGACATCCTCGAACTGAAAGCCAACCCGAACCGTTCAGCCAACGGAACCATTATTGAAGCTTCGCTGGATAAAGGCCGCGGTTACGTAGCCACCATCCTTGTTCAGAACGGAACATTGCACCAGGGCGATATGATCGTGTCTGGCCAATACTTCGGTAAGATCAAGGCCATGTACAACGAAAGGAACCAGCGCATCGAAAAAGCGCCGCCCTCCACACCCGTACTGATCCTGGGTCTGAACGGCGCACCTCAGGCCGGTGAAACCTTCAAAGTTTTCGCCGATGAGGCAGAAGCCCGTGAAACGGCTTACAAACGCGGGCAGATCCTCCGTGAACAAGGTATGCGCGCGAAGAAACATATCACGCTGGATGAGATCGGACGCCGCCTCGCATTGGGTAACTTTAAAGAACTCAATGTGATCATCAAAGGTGACGTGGACGGTTCAGTAGAGGCCCTTTCCGATTCATTACAGAAACTGAGTACGGAAGAAATCGTGGTGAAAGTGATCCACAAAGCAGTGGGCGCCATCACCGAAAGTGATGTAACCCTCGCCAACGCCTCAGATGCCATCATCGTGGGCTTTAACGTTCGCCCTTCCATCCAGGCGGCACGTATGGCTGAAAGCGAATCGATCCAGATCAAACTGTACTCGATCATCTATAACGCCATCGAAGAGATCCGCAGCGCCATGGAAGGCATGCTTGAACCAACCGTGGAAGAGAAGATACTCGCCAACGTGGAAATCAAACAGACCTATAAGTTCGATAAGGCCACTGTGGCAGGTTGCCAGGTGCTGGATGGTAAGATCGCCCGAAACAACCGTATCCGTATCGTACGCGACGGTATCGTGATCTTTACAGGTGAACTGGCCAGTCTGAAACGTTTCAAAGACGACGCCAAAGAAGTGACTTCCGGTATGGAATGCGGACTGACGATCAGAAATTACAACGACATCAAAGTCGGCGATATCGTGGAAGCGTTTGAGGAAGTTGAAGTAAAACGGACCTTATAAACCAACACAGATCATTGTTCAGAGGTGTCACCATCGGTGCCACCTCTTTTTTAATAAGCCGCTGATAAAGAAGAGCGATCTTCCCGCGGGGCCTTAACAATCTTTTGTTAAAGAATCCTGCCAGCCCAATAAAAACAAGCCGGGAGCGTAATTTTGACGGCCCCGGTAAATCTTACTAAGACGCATACTCGTATGATGAAACAAATCTTTCTGCTCACTTCCTGTATCAGCCTGGCCGCCACCTCCGCCTTTGCACAGCCCAAAAAAATGCTGGCCGACAAAATCATCGCCGTGGTGGGTAATAAAGCCATCCTGAAAAGCGATATCGACAATAGCCTGGTAGATATGCAGCGCCAGGGGGTCGAACTTCCGCCCAACGCCGCCTGCATGACACTCGAACAGACCCTCGGCGTCAAAGCACTCGTACTGCAAGCTGAAAAAGATTCCATCATCGTTACAGATGAAGAACTGGAAACAGATATCGACAACCAGATCCGTTATTTCATCAACCAATACGGATCAAAAGAAGAACTGGAAAAAATTGCCGGCAAAACCGTTTACCAGCTTAAAGAAGATTTTAAAGACGGTTTCCGCGACAGGAAACTCGCTTCATCCATGAGGAACAAGATCGTAGACGGTATCAAGATCACCCCCAATGAAGTGAAACAATATTTTGACAAGATACCGGTTGACAGTCTGCCGCTCTATGAATCGGAGGTGGAGATCGGCCAGGTGGTGGTTTATCCCAAAGCCAGCCGCGATGCGGAAGAATATTGCATCGAACAACTGAACGATTATAAGCGCCAGATCGAAAGCGGTAAAAAAGATTTCGCCTCACTGGCTTCCCTGTACACCGAAGACCCCGGAAGTAAAGAACGGGGAGGCATGTACGAAATTAACCGCAACCAGAAAGACCTCGACCCGGTTTGGATGGCCAAGGCATTCAGCCTGAAAGAAGGACAGACCTCAAACCCATTCAAAACGCGCTTCGGTTATCATATCATCCAGCTCGTCAGCCGCGCCGGTGATGATGCCGTCGTCCGCCATATCCTGAAAGTTCCGCAGGTTACCCAGGTGGAAATGAAAACCGGTTACATGAAACTCGACTCCGTCAGGGCCAAATTGATCGCCGGAACGATGGATTTTGGAACGGCCGTATCGCGTTACAGCGATGACGAATCCAGCAAATTCACCGCCGGTATGTTACAGGGCCGCGATGGCAGCTTCCTCACCATCGACCAGCTGGATAAAGACATGGTGGCCATGATGCGCAACCTGAACCAGGGCGAATACTCCCAACCGGTTGAATTTACCGATGAAAGGGGCAAAAAAGGAGTGCGTATCGTTTACCTCAAAACCCGCACAGAACCTCACCGCGAGAACCTGAAAGACGATTATAACAAAGTATCCCAACGTGCGCTCGAAGAGAAAAAGGAACTGGCGCTGGAAAAATGGTTTGATACAAAGATCAAAGACTACTATATAAGGATCGACGACGAATACAAAGACTGTGAGGCGATCCGCAAATGGATCGATATTTCCAATGCCAATGCCAGGCATTGATCCCGATACATCATTATACTGACAGGAGCGGATGTTAAGGACATCCGCTTTATTTTTGCTATAGGTTAAGCATAAACAGGGAATATTTTGATAGAAAAAAAAACATCACTTACCGGACACGAAACGGCTGTTCTGATTGGCCTCGTTCAAAAGGAGCAAACAGAACAACAGGTAAACGAATACCTGGATGAACTGGCCTTCCTGGCCGAAACAGCCGGGGCCGACGCCGTTAAACGATTTACGCAAAAACTTCAGCACCCCGACAGCCGAACCTTTGTTGGCAAGGGCAAACTGGAAGAGATCAAACAATATATCCAGCGAAAAGGCAATATCAGCATCGTCATTTTTGACGACGAACTGACCGGGTCCCAGATCATTAATATTGAAAAAGAACTGGGCGTCAAAACGATCGACCGGAGCGACCTGATCCTTGACATTTTTGCCAGCCGTGCCAAAACAGCCCAGGCTAAAACCCAGGTTGAACTGGCCCAATACCAGTACATCCTCCCCCGCCTGAAAGGCATGTGGAAACACCTGGAAAGACAGGGCGGTGGCGTAGGAACAAGAGGTCCCGGTGAAACGGAGATAGAAACCGACCGCCGGATCGTTAAAGACAAGATCACTTTATTACGGAAACGATTAGCCGAAATCGACAAACAGTCGTTCACCCAACGTAAAGAACGGGGCGAATTCATCCGTGTGGCGCTCGTAGGCTATACCAATGTGGGTAAATCAACGATCATGAACATCCTCAGCAAGAGCGATGTTTTTGCCGAGAACAAACTGTTCGCCACACTTGATACCACCACACGCAAAGTGGTATTTGAACAAACGCCTTTTCTACTCAGTGATACCGTCGGTTTCATCCGAAAACTTCCCCACCACCTCGTGGAAAGTTTTAAAAGCACCCTCGACGAGGTCCGGGAAGCCGATATCCTGCTGCATGTGGTGGACATCTCGCATAACCTGTATGAAGACCAGTGGAACGTGGTCAACAAAACCTTATCTGAACTGGGTTGCGCAGAAAAACCCACCATCACGATCTTTAACAAGATGGACAAATATGAAGCAGAGGCTTTTGATGAATGGCTGGAGCCGGAAGTAAAAGCAGATATTCTCCGTGAACTGAAAGAACGCTGGCAACATGAAACAAAAGGCAACTGTGTATTTGTATCGGCAACGGAAAAAACCAACATCGATGGCCTTAGGCAGACGATATTGAATAAGGTCAGGGATATGTACCGGATCAGGTATCCGTATAAGGCGGAGTATTTTTATTAAATGATGGGTGGTTGGTGGTTGATCCTTAAATTTAGATTCTGCAATGGATTGATGGAGATATCCTCCTGGTTGGTGCTTCATTTTACCTGTTACCTTTTGTTTTCATGAGTTCAGACAAAAAATATTCCTGGTACAAAATCGCGGATTCCGTGGCGGAGATCCGTTTAAATGCATCGGGGATGGCGGAAATGGAAGCCGGGGGGAAAAAAATATGTATTGCCCTGCACCGGGAACAGGTTTTTGCGTGCGCGACCAAATGTCCGCATGCCGGAGGGGCCCTTTCAGCCGGATTTATCGATCCATTGGGAAATATCGTTTGTCCCCTGCACCGGTACAAATTCAGCCTGTCCAGGGGCCATAATGTATCCGGGGAGGGTTATTATCTCAAAACCTACCCCGTAGAGGTTCGCCCGGACGGTGTTTTTGTGGGTATTGAGGCGGGCGGATTACTTAACTGGCTGAAATAGTTGCGATAATTTTTCCGATAAAATGCAAAATCCCTTATTTTTGCCCTCCCTAAACCGGAAACGGATGGGTGTATTCCTCCTTAGTCGTAGTTTTTCATTGCGACGCAGGAGTAATAGAAAAACAAGATCCCGACATTTATCGTCGGGACTCAGTTTGGAAACACATTCCTCCTTAGCTCAGTTGGTTAGAGCATCTGACTGTTAATCAGAGGGTCGCTGGTTCAAGTCCAGCAGGGGGAGCTGAAAAAAAAGGGTTGCAGAAATGTAGCCCTTTTTTATTTGCATTGCAGATGAGGGTCGTCTCGCCCAAGGCGAGACAGGGGGAGCTTGAAAGGGTGGCTTTATGCCGCCCTTTTTCGTTATTTACCCACAGACCCAGACATTCATCGTCGGGGTCCAGCAGGGGGAGCCACACTAGACTGCCTCGCATTTTTTGCGGGGCAGTTTTCGTTACAACCCTTGCCCATAGCAAGCATGGCCTCAATTGCCTCATTTATTTTTGTGGTTCGATAATTTTTATTCTCGAAGTAAAGTTTTCCTGTAATTATCGAACCAGCCAACTTTTCTGAATATTTGATGTGGTATTTTGGTAATAGTCCCTGAGATTGCTAGCCCATACTAGCGCAGGTCTTCCGAAGGATGACCTAATGCCAGGAAAATACGCCCTGATTCTATCAGGGCACCTGTTTATTGAAATGACATATATACTTCAGAGCACACACCCCCAACCCCTCTCGAGAGGGGAGCCTCAACGTAGCTCTGTTGAAGAGACATTGAAAAGAATACAAGCTGCATCTTTCACCTATAAGGGGAGCTGAAAAAGTAAGGGTGCAGAAATGTAGCCCTTCTTTATTTGCATTCCAGATGAGGATCGTCTCGCCCAAAGCGAGACAGGGGGAGCTCAGGAAAGCCTGCGCATAGCAGGCTTTTTTCGTTATTTACCTGTAGACCCAGACATTTATTGTCACGGTCCGGCAAGGGGAATTATCTAAACAAGAAGCTTGTATGTTGATCTGACCTCAAAAAAGTCAATTCACATCAACACATATTAAACGTTCTCGATTTTCGTGAGTCCGACGGTCGAACCGAAATCTAAACTGCTTCCAATGAAAAAAACCTTTGTCCTCCCAACCCTGTTCCTGATATTCATTGTTTCGGCTTCTCTTGATATCATTGACTATAACTGCATCAATCTTCCGGCTACTCCATTCCATTACCTGGCGCTTTCCGAAATGCCCACCGATATTCAAAATACTACGCTGCCGTTGGCAGATACCGGCCGGAATATGGATAATATGCCCTTTTCAATAGGGTTGAACGGACAGCCGAACAACACCACCGATGCAGGTGCGACGTTGGGAAGAGTGTTGTTCTATGACAATGATCTTTCCTTCAATCATACCGTTAGTTGTGCGTCTTGTCACATTCAGAAGTTCGGTTTTTCAGATACCGCCCGCCTGAGCCGCGGATGGAACGGAGGCCTTACTTTCCGCAACTCCATGGGGCTTGACCATGCCCGTTTTCATAAGGGAATCAAAATGTTCTGGGATATGCGGGCCTCCAGTGTGGAAGACCAGGCCACCAGGCCGATTTTAGATGCGGTCGAAATGGGAATGACAAATGCCAACCTTAATGGACATGCATGGGACTCTATTACAGCTCGACTGTCAAATAAAAATTTTTATCCTTCCTTATTTCAATCAGCTTTTGGCAGTACGCTGATCGACTCCCAGAGGATAGCTCTGGCCCTGGCACAGTTTGTACGATCCATCAACACATTTGGGTCAAAGTGGCGGGTGGCCATTTCTGCCCCGGGTGTCGGTAATCCGGCAGTTAGTCCAATACCTGCTTTTACAGCACAGGAACTGCTCGGCAGGGATCTTTTTATGGATGTGAACAGGGGCAATTGCCAGGCATGCCATACACGAAATATTTTTGTTCCGCAAGGTGCTCAAAACAATGGCGCAGATGGGATCTTTATGCCAGGCAGTAAGTTTGTGTGGACTCCGTGGGCCAGCAGGACTGATTATGTGGGTAAGGATTCTTTGCTTGCCGGATTCAGGAATACAGGAACACCATTCATTCCTTACCCGGCATTACATTGGGAAAGGGATACCAGTAACGTTATCGCCAATATTGGTCGCGCGAAAGTTCCGTCACTTATCAATGTTGCACTGACACCTCCCTATTTCCATGACGGCAGATATAATACGCTTGATGAAGTCATCAACTTTTATTCTGATT
>RRZU012548586.1_pt1 | contig 15723 bp, 15 predicted proteins | sample 2165561 | NCBI WGS metagenome assembly RRZU01 (sample SAMN10456909, study PRJNA506462) | wastewater metagenome | isolation source: wastewater sludge | place: USA: Moscow, Idaho
GTTTCTTGATTTGGAAACCAACGATATCCCCATTCGATTGCATATTTATCATACAAACCGATTTTTGGTGTAATCGCTGTAACACCATCTTCTGGCTGTGCCACATAATTGTAACGCGCATAATCCATAATAGATGGTGCAGTTCCACCCATTTTATCCGTAAATTCTCTCGAACGTAAAGATTCTACTGGATAAGAAAAAGATGCACCCATATTATGTTTCAGACCAAATGTATGACCAACTTCGTGAGAAGATACAAATCGAATTGCTTCTCCCATATGTTCGTCACTAAATTTATTTCCTCTTGCTTTTGGATCAATTGGACCAGTTTGAATACGCATCCAATCATGCAAAGAAGTCATTACATTGTGCCACCAAATAATATCAGCCTCTAAAATTTCTCCACTACGCGGATCAACAACAGAAGGTCCCATTGCATTCGATTTTGGAGAAGCTGCATACGTAATTACCGAATAACGTACATCGTCAATATCAAAATCTTTGTCATCAGCAGTTGGTTCTTTTGCGATAATTGCATTTTTGAAACCAGCTTGCTCAAAAGCAACTTGCCAATCGTGTACACCTGCAATAATTTTTTGACGCCATTGTTTTGGTGTCGAAGGATCGATGTAATAAATAATTGGTTTCTTAGGTTCTACTAATTCACCTTTTAGATATTTTTCTTTATCCTCATCTTTTGGTTCCAAACGCCATTTTGTAATAAAGCGTTGATCTTCCATTTTGTGTTGAGCATCATTAAAAAACCAATGTTTTTCTGTGAAATATCCTACACGATTATCTGCTAATCTAGGTTGCATAGGAGTTGTCGAAAGTAAAACTATATTACTTGTAACACCCAAGGTAACAGCCAAATCTACCCCTCCTTCATTTACACTTGTCGTTAAATGAGACTTAACCACAATGTTTTCTGGAAACGTTTTCACATTTTCCACATACGATAGATTTGCCTTTACCGAACCTCCTAAACCTATGTTCGTTAATACATCATTAAAACTTTTTTGATTTCCATCAAAAATTTTGTTCACTTTAATCGCAACAGCTGTCGAATCGTTGTTTTGAGCTTCTATATCAAAAACCTCAATAATCGATTCTGAGAAATTATCTTTTACAGAAGCTGTGATTGCGTCATTTTTAGGCGAAGAAACTTGTGGAACAATTGTTTTTACCCACACTTTTTTAGCTACTTTATCGTGATAAAAAGAAATTACTTTGTTTTCGTAATTCATTCCTTTATTCAAGCCCGCTTCATTTACTTCCATCGGAACTTGAGACAATTTATTCACCACCAAAAATTGACGTCCAAATAAACTATCTGGAATCTCGAAATAGATATCAGTTTTTACTTGAATGGTATTAAACAATCCTTTCTTGTAGCTTCCTTTCTTGATTAATTCATCTATTTTTTTAACTTTCGTTACAGTAGAATCCTTTTTCTCTGTTTTATCTTTTTCAGCTTTTTTATCCTCTTTTTTTTGTCCGTAAACAACAGCCGAAGACATTGCCAAACCAAGATATAGTGCTAATTTATAATTCTTTCTTTCCTTATTATGACTCATTCGAACATTAAATTATCATTAATTATGGCATAAACTTAAGCGCAGTTTTCTTATAATAATAGTTTTTTGGAGTGAGTGGCTAGTTTTTTGGAGTGAATGGATATTTTGGTTCGATATAAGGTAAAAAACAAATAAAATCTTCATTTTCTACTTTTGTTGAGAAATTATCAACTTGATAAAAATGATAGATTTTTTGTAAATAGTTTAAACCAAATTTCTCATTTTCTGTTGCTTTATTTTTTTTCTGAAAAGTATTTTTGACGATAATCAAATCAGATTTCACAACAATATTTATAGTCAAAGGTTGATCAATTGTAGCAATATTATGTTTTATTGCGTTTTCTATAACAATCTGTAATGCCAAATAGGGAATATTTTTTTCTAAGCTTTTAGAATCTTCGATTTGTAAATCAAAAATCAATTCTTCCGAAAATCTACTTTTATGCAAATCCATGTATTGTGCAATAAAATCTAATTCTTTTTTTACAAGCACAACATTTTCCTTTGGCGGAACAATAAGATATCGGTAAATTTTAGAAAGATTCATCGTGAATTTCTGTGCATTCTCTTTGTTCAAACCAATTAACATATAAAGAGAATTCAAGGAATTGAATAAAAAATGTGGATTAATTTGATTCTTTAATTGTTGTAATTGCGTTAGAGTATTCGCGTTTTTAATCTTTTCGTTTTCAATTAACAACCTATTTTTTTCTTCGATTACAAACGCTTTTTCCTTGTATGTTTTAGATGTTATTTTATTGAATAACAAAAAGATAATTATAATTAAAAAAACAGTCCCTAAGAAAATAAAACCTATATAAAATTTAGTTCGTTCTACATTTTCATCAATGATATAACTCAAATGATTCACGACAATATATCCATCAAAATTTTTGGTGTGTAAAGGTTTTATAAAACGCTTAATATCCGTATCTTTTATAAACTCGGACGAAGCATCATTCAACGTATATAAATCTTGTGAAAAATTAGAATTAATTGTACTCGTTATTGTATCGTTTGGCTGAATATCTGTAAAATCGAAAACATTTTTCCCAATAAATTGTTCATTCGGATGCGTAATGCAAATTCCATCTTTATTGAAAACGTACATATAATTAGACGAAGTTGCATCAACTGTCGTAAAAAAATTATACAAATCAAACAGATTAATCGTCGAACCGTAATACATATTTTGTCCATCAGACAACTTGATAGAATCGTAATTTACCCAATACAATGTATCTTTATAATTCAATAGAAAATTATCAATCTGTTGATTTTTTGTAATATATATCGATTGAAACTCTTTAATATTTGGTTGATTAATAGCTTTTGAAAGGATTGATTTATCAGGAAAATGATTTGCTTCTGGAGGATGAATAGAAAACCAATCATGGCGAATTAACTTTCGATTTGAATTTAATTCATTCAAAACCAAAAAATGATCTGCTACATTTTTTTCATTTGTCTTCTTAACAACTTTTTTTAAAACTTCTTGATATTCTTCGATGTTTTTAAACTCAAATTCAACTGCTTCATATTTCCTCAAAAAACTTTTTTTGACAAACTCATCATTATTTTTTTGACTTTCTTTATTAATCAAAAAACTCAATATAACAAGAGCAAACACAGCAATAACGCTTACAATAAGCGCTATAACATAAATGGATTTATTGGATAAATGGACTTGAAATCGAAAAGACAAACTAATTTTTTTGCAAAACTAAGGGAAGCTTTTTAATCTAAAAAATTAGAGAACATTTATCATAAAATGATAATTTTCAAATATTTGACAATATTATATAAACTAAAATCTCCCAAAAGGGAGATTTTTTATGATTTTCGTCCAGTAATCAATCGATATAAAATCGCAATAACTGCCAAAACCAAAAGAATGTGGATAAAACTACCAACTGCTTCTCCAAAACCGAAATATCCAATTGCCCATAAAATAATTAATATTACCGCAATTGTGTTAATTAAATTTCCCATAATAGTATATTTTAAGTGGTTTAATGATTTAAACAATAATAATGCCTAAGTATAGATTTGATTTTAAAACATTGGATGCGGATTTGCAGATTCTTTTGGTACATCTTGATGCACGTCCCAATGTTCTACAATTTTTCCGTCTTTCAGTCTAAAAATATCTATTGTTGATTTTAGCGAACCATCTGGATTTGTATTTTTGATATGCAAGAAAACCAAGTCTCCTTCTGCCGCAATATGTTGTACATCAATTTTGGTTTTTGGAGCTCCTTTGAACCAGCCTTCCGCAGCTTTTTTGAATGCCTCAGATCCATCTGCTACATTAGGATTGTGTTGTATATATTCTGGAGCAATATATTTATCAACCGCAGTTAAATCCTTATCACCAAACATTTGTTGGTAAAAATCAAGAACAATTTTTTTGTTTGATTCAATTTCAGAATTTGAATTAACTTTCGCAGATTCAGGTTTAGGTTCAGTTTTATTTGTACAACTCATCATTTGAAGAGAAAGCAAAACTGCTGAACCAAATAATAAAGGCGTGATTATTTTTTTCATTGTAATAGATTTTCAAAATCTATTATCAAAAATCTATCCGAATAAGTTATTTAGTCTTTTCTTTCTTCGTAAATAAATGAGAAATCACTTCGAGTTTATCATGATCGAACAAACACAAACCTTCGACATAGAAAGGTGTAAAATGAAAACTTTGTTGATCTACGATTCCAAATTCTTTCAGTTTTGGTTCGTAAACGACAAAACCTGTGCGCAAAAATGGCTTTTTTGAGACTTTATATAACACAATATCATTGGTAAATAATCGTCGATTTCGTTTATCCAATATATTTATTCCAATATCTATGATATCAAATTGCAAAGCATTCTCGTGCCAAGAGAATTCGTTATAACCTTTAAAATAGGTTACTCCATCAATCTCCTTCGCAAAACCTTCTACTTTATTTTTGTTTCGTAATCGATAATATCCGATCGTTTTCATCTGGCAAATTTGCAATAAAAAAATTAAAATAGAAACGAACAATATTAAAAATAGATGATTAAATTTATCATCCGAAAACAACTAACACAATGTACAAAGTATATCCACAAAAAAGATACAATGAAACCTTAGCTTTGCTAAAGCAATTTGCTCAACCCACTGATAAAATCCTTGATTTGGGAATCAAAAATCCTTTTACAGATGTGATGTTGGAAAATGGTTTTGATGTAAAAAATACAAATGGCGACGATTTGGACTATTATTATAAGGATTTGCAAAATTATGATGCTAACTTTGTGACGGCTTTAGAAATTTTAGAACATTTAGTCAATCCAATGGAAGTGTTAAGAAATTTGCCTGGAGATAAATTATTAGCTTCAATTCCGATGCGTTTGTGGTTTTCACCTGCTTATCGTAATCAAAATGATGCGCGAGATGTACATTATCACGAATTTGAAGATTGGCAATTTGACATGTTAATGGAAAAAGCTGGATGGAATGTGATACATCGTCACAAATGGACGCATCCATCAAACAAACTGGGAATAAGACCCTTATTAAGAAGAATTACACCAAGATATTATGCTGTCTACGCAGAACGAAAAAAAGACTTTACTTACTAAATACTCTATTGTTATACCTGCACATAACGAAGAAGATTTTATTGCGATTACGCTAAATTCTCTCGTTAATCAAACTGTTTTGCCCTATGAAGTGATTGTTGTAAATGATCATTCAACCGATAAAACGCAACAAATTGTAGAAGAATTTACAACAAAATATCCGTTCATCAAATTAAGAAATATATTATCAAAAGGTGAACATCAACCAGGAAGCAAAGTGATACAAGCTTTCTTGAAAGGTTACGAAATCATTGATCCTAATTATGATATTATTGTTAAATTGGATGCAGATTTAGATATTCCGTTTAATTATTTTGAGACTATTTTAACTCATTTTAATCAAGATGAAGATATTGCAATGGTTGGTGGTTTTGCGTATATTGACAAAGACGGAAAATGGATTCTTGAAAATCTGACAGATAAAGACCATATTCGTGGCGCATTTAAGGCTTATCGAAAAAATTGTTACGAAAAAATTGGTGGATTACGCGCACATATGGGTTGGGATACAGTAGACGAATTGTTGTGTAAATATTATGGTTGGAAAGTTGTTACAGACGAATCTTTACACATCAAACATCTAAAACCAACTGGTGCTAGTTACAATAAATCGGCACTTTACAAACAAGGTGCAGCTTATTATGCATTAGGTTACGGATTTTGGATTACATTAATTGCTGGCACAAAATTGGCTTTACGTAAAAAGAAACCCACCTATATTTTGTATTATTTGAAAGGTTTTTTTGAAGCTAAAACCAATGGTACAAAAAAAATGGTAAATCGAGATCAAGAGAAATTCATCCGAGATTATCGTTGGTCGAAAATGAAACAAAAAATAAAAGGTTAAATCTAACATGCGATATTGGTTAACATACACACTATTTATCTTTCCATTCATCAGCTTTGCGCAAAATAAGTTGATTACTGGTTCTGTGGTTGTAGACGAAGGAAACGATTATATTTCCTCAGTTTCTGGTGCTCGTATAGAAAATCTGACGTCAGAAAGTAAGACATATACAAGCCCTTCGGGTTATTATTCTATCCAAGCAAATGTTGGCGACACGATTTTGTTTGAAGCAGATTTTTTGATTCCTAGAAAAATTGTAATCAACCAAAATATTTACAACAAAGGTTTTTTACAAGCACATTTGGATATTGAAACAATTGAATTGAGTGGTGCTACAATTGGTAAAGGTCCTTTACAACCTAAATATCACAAGGATAATAAAACAGATTTGTACGATAAAATGGGACTTGATCAACGTTTACGAGATTTAGAACCTAAAAGAGATATTGCCAAATTCAAACCAATGGATGTTTTAAATCCTGTTCGATTAATTGGTCATATGAATGGTTTTTACCGTGAGCAACGTCGTGTACGTAATTACGAAACAAAACTTTCTCTCGTTCAAGAAGTTAAACATTATTATCCTACAGATTTTTATACAAATCAATTACAAATTCCTGAATATAAAATAGAAGAATTTTTATATTATGTTAATGCACGTTATCCGCTTCAAGAAAAAGTTTTGAGTAGACAATTTGGTACGATAATGATTGATTTAGAGTCTTATGCAAAAGATTATTTGAATGAATTAAATCAAAACAAAAATCAATAATTCTTAATAGATTTTTAAAATTTAGCCAATAAACGTTAACAAAATTGATGCTAATTTATTAAGACTTATCTTCGTACAAATAATTAAACGTATAATCACGAACAATTGAAATCACTATTTACCATTCTAATATTGCTGTTGTCGAATTTTATTTTTGCACAAGAAAAATGGGTTCAGGGAAACATTATTATTGATGATTCTGACGATACAGCAGAAGGAGTTTACGTTACAAATCTGAGAACAAATCATACAACAATTTCTAATTTTACAGGAACTTTTCTTATTCAAGCAAAAGTAAATGACACGCTTAAAATACAATCTGATTGGTATGAAAATCGACTAATTATCTTAAGACCAAATTTGTTCAATAAACAAACAATTGTAGTCCATTTAGCTGTTCAGACAATTCAATTGAATACCGCATATATTGGTCAAAAGTTGACAGGAATTCTTGAAAAAGATGTCAAAAATGGAAAAAAAGCTGATGTTGTAACAAAACTTTATAAAAGTCTTGGCGTTAATCCTGATATCAAACCTATAAAAGATACATCTTCGTTGAAAGCTGGATTTCTGAGTGGAGATATTACGTTGACGAGATTAGATATTGGACGTATTTATGATGTTTTTTCTGGTAAAGCAAAACAACGAAAAGCATTGCTTGATTATGAAGATAAGTATGACAAAATCACAAAAATCAAAAATTATTTTGGTGATGATTATTTCACAAATGATTTAAAAATTCCGAAATTCAAAATCAGAGATTTCATTGATAATGCATTAACCAATACCGAATCTAAAATAGAATTGAATGATGTAAATTATTTCAAATTACTCCAATTATTTAATTCTTACAGTAAAATATACCTCGACTTTTTATACGGAAAAGTCCCGAATAATACGAAAGTCATCAAAAAAGATACGATAGACGATTAAAAAAAGAACTTGATTAATCAAGCTCTTTTTTGGTATTTTAAAACTATTCTTTTCTAAATTTATACCTTAAACTGTATCTTTGCATCGATTTTAAAGAAACAAATGTCCAGTTATTTTCAATATTTTAAACAACCAATTACAACATACGAACTTCCTAAAAAGTTTGATTATCCATTTTATTATGAACCAACTGAAATTGCAAAACAAGCATGCAAAGAGGTACAAGAATACTTGGAAAATCAAACCGATTTTGAACATAATTTTGGTTTAGAAAATGATCTATCTTCTACTCCAATTGGTAAAATGTTTGGTGTTTTAGTTGTTCGAAATCAGGAGAACAAAATTGGTTATTTAGCAGCTGTTTCAGGGAAATTAGCTAATACTAATCAACACAAAATTTTTGTTCCACCTGTTTTTGATATGTTGAATAAAAATGGTTTTTTCTTAGAACAAGAAGAACGTTTGAATGAAATCAATCGTATTTTAGAATCATTAGAGAATAATCAAAACTATCTACAACTTAAAGAAGATTTTCTTCAATTTGAAATCAATTCTAAATTAAAAATTGAAGAAGGAAAACAACTTTTAAAATCAAATAAAAAAGATAGAAAATCTCAACGCGAAACAATTTCATCAACTTTATCTGAAGAAGAAATTCAATTTTTTGAAGAAGATTTAATCAAACAAAGTTTACGTGATAAATATGAATTCAGAGTTTTGAGTGAAAAACTTGATGCTGAAAAACAACTTTTATTAAACAAAATAAATGTTTTTGAGACTGAAATCAATTCATTAAAAGAAGAACGAAAAACAAAATCTAATTCTCTTCAAAATCAATTATTTAATCAATATCAGTTCTTGAATAAGTTTAAGCAAGAAAAAGGATTATTAGAGATTTTTTCGAACACAGTATTTCAACAACCTCCAGCTGCTGCCGGAGAATGTGCTGCACCCAAATTATTGCAATATGCATTTCAAAATGATTTAGAACCAATTTGTATGGCTGAGTTTTGGTGGGGAGATTCGCCTAAGTCTGAAGTTAGAAAACATGGACAATTTTATCCAGCTTGTACAGGTAAATGTGAGCCAATTTTAGGACATATGTTGCAAGGAATTGAACTAAATGAAAACTTATTGTTGAAGCAAAATTCAACTGTTGAAGAATTAGAAATTTTATATCAAGATGATGATCTGGTTGTTATCAATAAACCAGAAGAGTTTCTTTCGGTTCCTGGAATTGAGATTAAAGATTCGGTTTATCTTAGAATTAAACATCAATTTCCTTTGGCTACAGGTCCGATTATTGTTCATCGTTTGGATATGTCAACTTCTGGAATTCTTGTTTTAGCTTTAAATAAAGAGAGTCATAAACTTCTTCAACAACAATTCATTAAACGTAAAGTTCATAAACGTTATATTGCCCTTTTAGACGGAAATATCGAACATGATAACGGTTTTATAGATTTACCATTACGTGTCGATTTAGACGATAGACCGAGACAAATGGTTTGTTATGAACATGGAAAAACGGCGCAAACAAAATATGAAGTCATTACAAGAAAAGACAATAAAACGCTTGTTTATTTTTATCCAATTACTGGTCGTACACATCAATTGCGCATGCATGCTTCGCATCGTTTGGGACTAAATGCACCAATTATTGGCGATGATTTATATGGAAAAAAAGCAAATCGTTTGCATTTACATGCTGAATCTTTGGAATTTACGCATCCAAAAACGAAAGAATTGATGAAATTTCAGGTAGAACCAAATTTTAATCTCTAATTTTGCGAAAGAATACAAAGAATGGAAAATAAAGATTTGACAATACGAGAAGTGATTTATCGCGATATGGATACGTTGATTATGGCAAAATTGAAAAACGGATCTAACATATCGATTGATGATTTGATTGATATTTCTTCTTATTTAGCAGCAAGTTTGTTCCGTGAACGTTGGAAACAAAAAGGTGAGTTGAGCGAAGAGGAAGTGAATATCGTTTTAGGAAATTTAGGTGATTTTTGCAACGAACATTTTGGTGAATATTTTACGCAACAAGATTTTGATAAAATTGTGAAAATTTCTCAATTATTGTTACAAAAACCTACGTTTGATAACGATTCGAAAGAGTTTTTTGATGAAATATTGAAAAATTAGAGAAAAATTTAAACATAAAAAAACCACTTCTAATGAAGTGGTTTTTTATTTAAATATTTTATAAAATCCCCATCAATTCTACTTCGAAAATCATGGTAGAATAAGGTCCTAATTCTTTTGAAATCTCTCTGTCTTTGTAACCAATTTCAGGTTTTACAACAAATCTAAATTTACTTCCAACTGGCATTAATTGTACTCCTTCTGCCCAACCTTTTATTACATTTTCCAAAGGAAAAGCTGCAGGTTTCTTGCGTAGAACCGAACTATCAAAAACTTCTCCGTTGATATTTGTTCCATGATAATGACACAAAACCGTATCAGATAAAGTTGGCTTCACTCCTTCTCCAATCGTGATTACTTCATACAATAATCCACTTTCGGTTTCGGTTACACCTTCTTTCAATTTATATTCTTCTCGAAAAGCTAAACCTTCTGTTTTGTTCTTTTCGATCAATTCTTGTTTGCGTTTTAATAATAATTCAGCTACTCCCATACCGCAAATTTAAAAGGAATATTTTTAATTATAGTATATTAATGATTTCTACAAATTAGTTTACTTTTAATAAAACAATACAACTAAATGAAAAAGACAATTTTCACTTTACTTTTTACTATTATTTCAATTACTATTTTCGGGCAGAATATCGTAAAAGAGATTCCATTTCGATTAACAAAATACAATAATATTTTAGTGCCAGTTATCATCAATCAAAAAGATACGGTACAACTGATGCTACATACAGGCTCTGATTATATTACGATTATCGATGATTCTTACAAAAAAATGAAATCTATTTCGATTTCTGATACATTAAACAATGTGACATCTTGGGCGGGATATTCGGATATGAAAATGAGTAAGAACAATGTAATTAAATTTGGTAATGAAGAGTTTAGCAAAATTCCGATTTTTATCGACAAACAATCTGGACATGAAAGTGATGGAAAAATAGGTTTGAAGTTTTTCGAAGGAAAATATTTAGAAATCAATTTTGATGAGAATAAATTATTTGTCTATGATAAAGCACCTACCAAACTAAAAAAGTATACAAAATTAAATTCAAGATATTCTCAAGAAACGCTGTATATAAAAGCTTTTCCATTCATTGACAAAAAACCGGTTGAAACAGAATTTATGATTCACACAGGTTTTTCTGGTGCTTTGATGATTTCAGATGATTTTGCAAAAGAATATAAATTATTAGAAAAATTTGAAATTATTGGAGAATCTAAACTAAGTGATGCTGCTGGAAATGTAATTCTTTCCAAAAAATCAATTTTACCTGATTTCGAATTAGCAAATCAAACATTCAAAAATGTACCTATGTCATTTTTTGATAGCACAATAAAAATTCAACACAAAAATATTATGGGTGGCGATTTAATCAAACGTTTCAATCTTATTCTCAATCCAGAAAAAGATATTTTGTATGCAAAGAAAAGTAAATATTATAAAGACGAGTATTTTAAATTATAAATAAAAATCCACTTCAAATGAAGTGGATTTTTATTTATATATTTCTCAAACGTTTATATTTACTCAACAACTCTAAACCGCTTTTACACTCAGTTTTTCGTAATATATTTTTTCGATGAGTACGGACAGTATTATATGATATGAATAAGCGCTCAGATATTTGTCTATCCGATACGCCGTCTAAAATCATATTAGCAATTTCCCTTTCTCGTTTTGATAAATTCGGAAATTCATTTTTCAAGGAATCGTACATAAAAGTAGATTCTATTAAATTCTTTTTTAAATTTCTAATTGTTACAAAGTATTTATTTTGCTGAATTAAAATATCTAAATATATATTGCGATGATATGTAAAATTTATTCTACCATTATCCTCAGAAAAATTGTGAATCGTTTGGTGAACGAAATAAACAAATTGATTTAGATAATTACGAATACGAAATGCATATTCTATAACATAAATATCTTTTTTGTCAATATTTTTCAGATATTCTAATCCTTTTTTTTCTGCAAATTTCACAAAATCAATATCTTCTTTGCAATATAAATTTGTAATTTCTTGATATTTTTTCGGAAGTTTTTCAAAAGGATGTATCTCTAAAATAATTGGTTCCACATCTTTTATTTTATCTGTTTTATGATTTAAAATATAAGAATAAGAAGTTCCTAATTTCAAATCAATAGATTTCTTATCTAATTTTTTATGTGTTTTTTTAGATAAATTATTTTCATGAGAAAAAAAAATCTGAAAATTCTTCTCTCAATTCTTTCATAAAGTGATTTTTTTTAGGCATAGTTAGAGTATTACAGATTATATAAAAATACAACAATTGAGGTATTTTATAGTGTTTTTTCTCATACTATTTTTGTCTCACAACAACAAAAGATATTTTTAGAAAAAATTCAGAATCAACTATATATAAATTGTTTTGATAATAAAAAAACAAACAATTCATATATTTTTTAGAAGATGAGAAAACTGGTAAGTTTAATAATGGTATTAGGAAGCTTTGTCGTAACAAACGCGCAAACGGAATCGGAAACATTAAATTGGTTACAAGAAAACAAACCAACATTAGATCATGTCAATTGCCAAGCATATAATTTGTACGGAGATTATTTCGAAATTACCGATGATTATGTAAAATTGTACAATGATGAAAAACAATATTGTAAGATATATTGGAAAGACGTTACGAAAGTAACTACGGAGGATAACTTTTTTTATTTAATTTCAAATAAAAAAGTTGATGATAAAAATGTGCAATTAAAAATGTTGATTACAAATACGCCTGCGAGAGAAAGTTTTGTAAACGCTCTGAGACATATGGTTGATTTAAAAACAACAATTGCAAAATCAAAATTATTTTAAGATAAAAAATCCACTTCAAATGAAGTGGATTTTTTATATAAACTATAGTTGTCTTTTATTTTGCTTTGAATTTGTTAATCGCGTTAATTGTAAATTCTGATAAAACTAATTCACCCGAAATTTTTGCACGATCAATTAATAATTCGTCCCAATTTTCTGTTCCTTCCCACGCAACACGTTTTAAATGTTTCATTGCTTCTGGATTTGAATTCGCTAATTTTTTAGCTAAAATATCGATTCCTTCATCCATTTCAACTGCATTTGCATAAACTTCTGCATACAAACCTTTTTCTTTCGCCCAATCAGCCGACTGAAATTCAGTTGCATTAATCGCCATTTGTGTAAAAGCAGAATTTCCAACTTTACGCTCCACAGCTGGTCCAACTACAAATGGTCCTATACCAACTGCTAATTCAGATAATTTTACTGCGGCATGTTCCGTTGCAAAAGTATAGTCAGCTGCCGATGCAATTCCAACTCCACCTCCTACTGCTTTACCTTGAATACGAGCTAAAACAAATTTAGGTGCTTTGCGAATCGCATTGATTACATGTGCAAATCCTGAGAAAAATTCTAATCCAGTTTCGCGATCTTTGATTGAAATTAATTCGTCAAAAGATGCACCAGCACAAAATGTTCTGTCTCCAGCACTTTTTAAAACAATAACTTTTACTTCGTCATCGTTTCCTAATTTCTCGATTTCAGTTGCTAAGTTTCTTAATTGAGAACCTGGCATTGAATTACTTTGTGGATGAAAGAATTCAATTGTACCAATTCCGTTTTGTATATCTGATTTTACGTAAGCTTCCATAGTAATTTTATATTTTTTTAAATGTGGGTACGAGCAAATTTAACTAATAAATTATTCATTGCGTGTGTAAATTTGAGATGCTTCGACAAGCTCAGCATGACAATTACATAAACTTCGGTTTCTGTCACTCTGAGTTTATCGAAGAGTCAAACACTTATTTCAGCATAACAAGAAATTATTTCTAACCGTTATTTCGAGTGAATCTTTACTTTTAAAAAAATAAACATTTACAACAAAAAATAAGATGGTTATCTCTAATGTTTTCGTTTCACTTCTCGATACAATTTTTAGATAAACTAAAAATCACTCGAATTAACGAAGTTTAATCTCATTACCACATTATCTAAATAAATTAATCTTGATTTAATTTTTTAACCATTGTTAAGATTGTTGCGATACCAACTGTTTCTCCCGTTTCGTCGTAAATATCAACCAACCAACGAACAATACCTTTTGCCACATCGTTTTCGTCTTTTTTCTCTTGATCAATTTTTTCTTTACACGTAAAACGCACTCCGATAGTCGATCCTGGATAAACAGGTTTCACAAAACGACATTCATCTAAACCATAGTTTAATAAAACTGGACCTTTTTTCGCTAAAACGAATAAACCTGCCGCTTTTGACAATAAATAGTATCCGTGTGCAACATTACGCTCGAAAATAGTTCCTTCCAAAGAAGTTGCATCAACGTGTGCATAGAAATTATCGCCAGATAAAGCTGCAAATGCATTGATATCTGATTGTTGAATCGTATGTTTTGCTGTAATTAATGTATCACCAACTTTTACTTCTTCGAAATGCTTCGCGAATGGATGTTTATCTTCTTCGATGTAATCTGCTCCGTATTGATATTGTTGTGTAACAGCCGTTAATTTATTTGGAGAACCTTGGACTGCTGTACGTTGCATATAGTGTAATACACCACGTTTTCCTCCCATTTCTTCACCTCCACCTGCACGACCTGGACCTCCGTGAACTAATAATGGAAGTGGTGATCCGTGACCTGTCGATTCTTTGATACATTCAGCATCTAAAATAACAATACGCCCGTGTAATGAACCTGCGTTTAATACAAATTCTGTTGCGATATCATTATCAGCAGTAACAATCGAACAAACTAATGAACCTTTCCCCATACGCACTAACTCAATTGCTTCAGCAGTTCCATTATAAGGAATAATCGTAGAAACTGGTCCAAAAGCTTCAATATTGTGAACATCAGTTTTATTGAATGGATCGTTGTTTAAAAATAAAATTGGAGAAATGAAAGAACCTTTGTTTTTATCAGCACCTTTCACTTCGAAATTATCTAAGTTTCCAAAAATAATTTCTTGCGATTTAGCTAATTCTTCTACTTTCTCACGAACTTCTTTTACTTGCGCTGCTCCCGCCAAAGCTCCCATACGAACACCTTCCACATTTGGGTCTCCAATTGTAGTCGTTGCCAAACGTTGTCCTAAAGCAATTTGTACATCCTCAACCAAATGAGCTGGAACTAACGCACGACGAACCGCAGTACACTTTTGCCCTGCTTTTGTTGTCATTTCACGCGTAACCTCTTTAATGAAAATATCAAATTCTGCTGATCCAACTTGTACATCTTCTCCTAAAACACAAGCGTTCAAAGAGTCAGCTTCTAAGTTGAATGGAACACCTTCTGAAGTAATTCTTGGGTGAGCTTTTAACATTTGTCCTGTCCAAGCAGAACCTGTAAAAGTTATAACATCTTCTGACTCTACACTATCTAAAATTCCGTTTGCAGAACCTGTGATTAATTGTAAAGCTCCGTCAGGTAAAATTCCAGATTCGATAATTGCACGAACAACAGTTTCCGTTAAGAAAGATGTGATTGTCGCAGGTTTTACGATAGCTGGAACTCCAGCCAATAAGTTAACGGCAACTTTTTCTAACATTCCCCAAACTGGAAAATTGAAGGCATTGATATGTATTGCAACACCTCGTTTTGGTGTTAAAATATGTGTACCTAAAAATGTTCCATTTTTTGATAATTTATGTGTTTCTCCTTCCACATAAAATGGTTGATCTCCGAATTGACGACGTAAAGATGCATTGGCAAATAAGTTTCCAATTCCTCCTTCAATATCAACCCAAGAATCTGCACGTGTTGCTCCTGTTGCCCAAGAAACTGTGTAAAATTCTTCTTTA
>RRZU013468792.1_pt1 | contig 15723 bp, 17 predicted proteins | sample 2165561 | NCBI WGS metagenome assembly RRZU01 (sample SAMN10456909, study PRJNA506462) | wastewater metagenome | isolation source: wastewater sludge | place: USA: Moscow, Idaho
CAAAACTATGAAACTATAAAACTGCAAAGCTATTAAACTATAAAACTATAAAAATAGTTAGCTACTTAAACAGGAATGTAGAAGGCTATAAAACTGCAAAGCTATTAAACTATGAAACTATAAAAATAGTTGGCTGCTTAAACAGGAATGTAGAAAGCTATGAAGCTATTAACCTACTTAACTATGAAGCTATCAAACTATATGAATGGTTAGCTACACAAACAGGAAGGCAGAGACCATAAAAGAAGAAAACTATAAAAATATAAAACTATGAACCTATATAGATAGTTAGCAACTTAGACAGGAGGGTAGGGGGTAGTAAGCTATAAAAGAAGTAAACTATAAAACTATCTTTTGCAAGAAGAGGGCGGTAGCCTTTAGTGCTAAAAATAAAAAACTATTTTCATAGTAAACTAGGTAACTGGAATTAATGATTTAACTATAGTTTATTCTGTCTTGCAGAATACAAAGAGTTTATAGACCTATAAAACTATTTTTATAGGTCTATAAGTCATTATAATCTAGGCACTTAAATAACCATTGTTTTTAATTTATCTTGATTAACTTGAAATCCAAAAGTTTCATAAAGGTAGTTGATACCATCGGTTACAAAATCTATGTTATCTCTAAAATCTTCTAAATATGTCATGCTTAGAATAGGTACAATCTCTTCTGAACTCTTATCAATAACAAAATAACTGTAGATATGAGGAATGAATGAAGTGTTTAAATCTTCATTTGATACAAAATCAAAAGTAAAAAGAAAAGAACCAGAACACTCAGTAAAATGCTTACTCTCCCTGATAAATCCAGTGGTCCAGTAGGTGATATATTGAAGTGTGTTTGGTTCAATATCGAGACAAACTACCATCTTTTCCTTAAAGAAATAAACGCCTTGTTTGTACTCATGGTACTCTGGGTTGCCTGAGATATATAAAGATTTATCATCCAATAAGACTTGTTCTAAAAGGGTGTAAAATTCAACAAGGCAGGGTATTTGATTTGCAGTCTGAGAGTTTTTTTTGGAAAATAAGCCCAAAATACCATTAGGGTTTGCATAACTCTCAATACACGTTTTTAAGATTTCACTTTTATCTTTCATTGTAATCACTTGAATTTAATAGTGGTGCTTGGGTTTTTCAGTGCTTGAATTAAATCAAATACACCTTGTAAATGAAGGCTTTTCTTTGCTCTTGTTAGAGCAACATAGATCAGTCTAGCTTCCTCTTTTGACATTTGAAGCTCATTACCAACTAACTTATATTGAAAGTCATCTTCGATACTTACGCGGTCAAATTCAAGCCCCTTTGCTTTATGAGCTGTTGTTACAAGAGTATTTGATTGAATATCTTGAGACTTTTTTATCAAAGATTTGATTTGTTCAGGACCATATTCATCAATAATTTTAACCAGGGTTTTTAGATTTGCATCATCACTTTGCTCAATATAATCAAGCAAATCTAACCAAGATTGAAAACCCATTAAGTCACCGCTATCAACTGGAATGTTAGCTTTTAATTTCTGAGCATCATCTGTAAATTTCAGAATTGTATTTGTTTCAAAAGCAATTCTAGCGGGAATGTTTTTCATGCTTAATTCAACAAATTTAGCAAATGCTACCGCGTTGGTTCTGCACAAAATACCATTCGCATTTTAAATATTCTTGTCATTAAAGACTTTGGAATCAATTAATTTATTTCCTCGCATTGGTCTAGTTTCGTTTAGAGCACGTTGCAAAATAATATTAGATACGGCAGCTATGCTCTCACCAAACCTGAAACTTTGTGTCAAATATTCGGATTTTAATGGTAGGTTTTGCATACTATTTACAGCCCCCCGCCACTCGTAGATTTGTTGCGCAGAATCCCCTACATACACTGCTTGAGTTTGTTGCTGACCAATAAGGACTTTAAATTGTGTAGCTGATAAATCCTGAGCTTCATCTATCAGCAAATAATCGTAATTTAAAGTCGGGTTAGACAAACACCATTCTTTAAAATAGATATTATGGTTTATTGCAAAACTACCTTTTTCAGATAAGAAGTCACACCACAATTGATAAACATATTTAGTGAGATAATCCGCTATATCTGCATGCAAAATTTCAGGTATATGTTTTGGCATTACACCTAGAACATTTTTATAAGTAATATTAGTGCCACTGTAATCACAGTAATCATTAATAGCTTTAAGGATAAGGCTACTTTGTTGGTTTGGTGTCAATATCAACTTGTCAGAACCATTTTTTAGCTCTATTTGTTTAAGTCCAAATTTATCGGAAATATGACCAGGTAATAATCGTGGGCGTTTGAGTTTATCAGTCAACCATCTTGGGGTGTTGCTAAAAGCAAAGGAGTGAAAGGTTGCACATTTGACGTTTTTAGGAAACTTCGCTTTTGCTTCATCAGCCAATCTTTTATTAAATGCTAGATACAAACCTTTTCTGGAAGGTGATCTGTCGCTGATCATTTTTAATGTCGTTGTTTTGCCCGCGCCGGCAAACGCCATAACTTTAAAGCTCTCACCGGAAATATACCGTTCAACAACGCTTAATTGTTCTTCTGTCGCTTGTTTTTGCATGGTTGACTACTCATACATATAAAAGTTAAAAAAAGCCCTCGGAAGGGCTGAAAGGTGCAATCTGCGTTAGTTTTTAGCTAACATTTTTGACCCTGGCATTGTTTCAATTTGTAGAGCTTGTAGATCGCTTCTCATTTGAGCCATTTCAATACGCATTTGCGCAACTTCTTCTCGTAGCTCTTTAACTTCGCTATTCGATGCTGTGGTATTGGCTACTTGTTCGTTATTGCCGATAGATTTATAACGTGTACTTTCACTGATTTTCGACCAGATATCGCTAGATTTCTGTGGGGCTTGAATATTGAAATCTGGACTTTCAATAGAAGTACGCTGAATATTTTGAGCATTATGTGATGCTTGAACCACATTCCCGGCTGTACTTATTTCTTTAAATGCAGTGTAACCAGTTTGACACATAACCCATGTTAAACACCCAATTACGAGTGCTTTCAACGTAGTATTATTGGTTGTATTCATATTAGAAAGACCTCTTTTTGCCTTTTACACTTTTATACGGCTTGTCTGTGATCGGGATGGGTTGGCGGTGAATCTCATTAAAAGTTAAATTGCCATTTTTGTTATCCATGCGGATTAACCACAAATGTTTTGCTTTTAACTTTGCTTCTTTAAGTATTTCACGGTGCGTTTCTGCGAATGGGATTTTGATGGCAAGACCGGCGACATAAAAGCCGTTGGTTTTAAGCTCGCTAAGGAATAAAACCACACCATCTTCAAGAATAGTGACTGATTGAATCTTAATATCACGCAGCCAGAAGTAATCTGGTGTCTGGACAATTAATCCAAAATGTTCTGACCTACTTCTATTGTATGAGAAAGCGAATTGATTTCTTTGAGCAATATTTAGTTGTATATCTTCTAAACCATTACCTTTACTGACCACTCGGCTAAATGAACTTAACCATGCTAGACAATAACGCCAAGCCGATAATCGTGCGACTAACTCAAGGGTGTCATTATCAATTTGTGCTCTAAGATCATTCAGCTTTTCAAGAGCTTCTTCTGTATATCTACTTGATGCCATACGTTGCTAACCTTTAGTTTTCTTCTACAAAACACCCTAGATCGGCTGCAAGATCATCTGGGTTAATTCCTAGTTCGCGCAATTGTGCATTTTTTGCTTCTTCTAGGCTCATTACATTTGTTGGAACTTGGAAGTTGTTATTAGCTAATTGAGCTTGGTTTATAGAGCTACTAGGGAAAAACACTGACTTCACTAGGGTTGCAGCAATAACAAATAAAAACACAGCCGTAAAACCACCAATCGAATAGACGATTTTTTTCTGATTACTGTTTAAATTACCAAATAGTGAGGATTCTTGAGAGCCATCACTTTTTGTTTTGCTGTCCATTTTGGCATTGGTGTTAGTGGAAGTGTTGAATAGGGCAGCTTGCTCGTTATTAGCTTCAATTGCATCAGCAATACTTTTAGCGTTAAACAAGTTGTAGCTTTGTACCAAGTATCCACTTAGCGCATTTGAAAACACATCAAGCCAGTTGCTCTTAATTTGACGCGCAATATCTTCTGGTGAAGCCCAAATTGCTTGATGTTTTGAAGTTGCAGCTTTAACAGGTAAAACACGTAATTTGGGTGCAGCTAATTCGATCAGTTTGTCTTGAACCCCCACGCGATCTGCAATATCGAGACGTTCACTCAAATCGTTGACCTTAGCTACTAAGAAAACTTTACCTGAGATCAACTTTTCATTTTCTGTGCCACCTAAGAAGCTTTGAAAGCCCTCAAATTGCAGCGAAAAGTCATAAACATGAGGATGCTCTAAAGAAATATCTGTAAGATTTCGGTTTAGATCATCTTCATCAGAATCAACAAAAATAGTGAGTTTTGTTGCTGTGGGATTACCATTTTCATTCTTTTCAGTAATTAACTGGAAGTTTAAGAGTGGTAAATGTTGGAATACCTGATGATTCGACTTCATTCATAACCCCTTTATTTACCAAAAACCATTTCTAAATTAACGGATTCAGAGATAGCGTCAACTTTTTTGATTTTCCCGGTACGCTTATTGACGTAAAAGCCTGTTGGTACTGATACACGCGCACCTTTTCCATCGAAACCCGCCACCAAAGCAAGGAGGTGTTCAAGGTTGGTGTCAATATTTTTCCGGCTTTTAGGTGTTGGGTCTACTTGATAGGACGCATCACGGTTAAAGATTTTTTCTAATGTATCAGCTTTAGGTGATTGAAGGATGGATGCAGCCATTCGATAACCACTCTCGCTTTGCCCTAACGCTAGGGTAGGGAGCCACTTGATCGTAAAACCTTTATTAACGTATTTACGTGTTTCGTAATAAGCTTGGTGACACCATTTGCAGCGAGGGTCATAGAATAGATAAAGGGTATCTGTTGCGTTCCCTTTGCCTTCCTTATAACCGGCAGCTTGATCTAATAGTTTAATGATTTCTGGTACTGGACCATTAAACTTGCCAACGATTTCAGCAGTATAGTTTTGCTGTGTAGGTTGATTGGCTTGTGTAGCACTCGCCATTGTCATTTGAGTAGCCTTACCTAGTACACGCTGTTTAAATTCAGGAGAAGCATAGTTAAGAGCTTTTAAATTAATATCATCAGAGATATTTTTGCGATCTGCGGTTTTCCAAAGGTCGCCTTTAATTAATACCTTTTCATCTGGTGTAGTGTAGAAAACAGCAACTTTTCCAGACTTGGAAGATATGGTCCATGCCGTTAATCCACCATCAATGACTTGATGATTCTGAACTGTTCCCATAGCTTTCATACGGTTTTGCAGTTCAGCACTTGGAGCAGCATAAATAGTTGACGCAAACAATGAGACTGACAACGCTAATAAAGCGTTCTTCATTTTTAAGTTATTCATTCTATAAAAGTCCGTTAAATACAGGAACAAACAGATATACTGTTAATTGAATAATAACAGTTTTTAACCACGTATAATAAGAAAAAAGAGCTGATAAATATTTTTTTATCAGCCCTGAATAACTTTATGAAAAACAAAAGCTAAGAGAATTTAATCGCTTCTTCTACTGGTGAAGATGCTTGTGGTTCTTGCGACTTAACCTCATTAGTACCTAAAGAATCAAAACGTGATACATCGAATGGAGAAACATCAGCAATTTCACCTTTTTCATTAAAAATCATTTCATTGATTGTTCCAACACTCAAACCGGCAAATTGCTCATTGTATGAGTAGAATTGAAGCTGATGCTCCCAACCTTTAATAGCTACTACAAAGTTAGGCTCGTGCATTGCTCTACCCATAATAGATTCAACAACATAATGAGCGTTTGCACCTAAACATTCTGAGAACAAGGAAGGGCGACCTACGTTTTCAATCATAGCCCATAGGGTGCGATCATATAACTTCAACCAACGAATCGAAGTTGGGGCTAGTACCCCTAATTTACGCGCTTCATAGATTACATCAATGATGAAAGTTCTAGCATAAGCATGTTTATTAAGCAGCTTTTTAATTACCGGATACTCAATATAAGCCTTAATGTGATCTTTCAGATCGTCGATTGGAAAAGAATCAAATGAATGCGGTGTTTCATACATATATGTTGATTCATCTTTTTCATCGTAAGTAAATTCAGGCTTATTTTTAAGATCAATTGCTGCAATACTCCAATACATATCTTCAATTTCTTGGGTTGTTTTAGCGATTGCATAAAACTCTTCATCATCCATTGTTTCTTGAGTGGAAGCTGCACGAGCAATGTAATAAGCTAAAATAATAACTTCACCATCTTCCAAGTGATCTACGTCAATCCAAAGCTCACCCAACTGCTTTTTCATAATTGCTGTTAGCTTTTCAGTGTTAGCTACCGGAATAACCTCTGTTTCATCAGTATGTTGTTGAGTTGTACCTTCTACAACATAATCAATCTTACGGTGCTGAATCCCTTTAATTAACCTATGTTTAAAAGCAAATTCACGAACACTGTCCATTCCTCTGTACCAACCACGCATATTGTCTCGGTTTAATAGATTTAATGGACCAAAAACAGAGAGGTGAGGGTAGATCGGGGTCATTTCTTTAATGAAAGATTCAAGGTCGTGCGGTCTATTAAATTTACCACTTGGATGTTCATTCTGGATTCGGAAGAAGGTTTTACCCAGATAAAAGACAGCTATAATCGCGTAAATCCCATTCCACCAGAAACTTGCAAATTGGATTTCAGACCATGTAACTGTAGAAGGGTCACGAGTACACGCCCAGAATTTATATGACCCGGCAGGGTTGCAAATTTCAGCAGTTGTTTGGACTAAATGGTAAATGCCTGGAACAGCACCACCAAACAGTTTTGCCAAAAATACATTAAGTATCCAGATTGGGGATGTGAATATGCCCCGAATCCAAATTGTAGCTATTGTTAATTCAGTATGAAAGCGGAACCATAGAATGAATGTCACAAACGACAACATTCCGACTACGCTTAAAAAGATCACGATACCATCATCTTGTTTTGGTTGTGGTGCGCCACCTTGAGCCATTACCTACCCTCATTGCTGCAAATTAAAGCCTTTCCAAAAAGAATTTGCTTTTTGACCGGCACTTTTATTGCTCTTGTCATCATCTTTTGGAGTTTTCTCTACCACGGTTGCAGGGCTAGAAACTGTTGAAGTTGGTTTATCATCAGTAGGTTGTGTGATGGACGTATTTACAACTTTGGTTGGAGCTGTTTTAGTATTTCCGTCCTTTTTTTCACTTACTACCCGGTTAATAACTTCTGTTTCAATCACTGGAACCGGCATCTTATTTTTCGTTGCAATAGCGTCTGACTGATCGCTTTGTTTGCAAGTACGACTTACAAAGTCACTAAAACTTTGGAAGTTGGAATTAAACATTTCATTTATTGAAGTTTTATATATATCAAAATAATACTTTTCTTCGGATTCCTTTACATCAACAAGGTTAATTAGGGTTAGAAGAAAAGGGTATAATCCTGATAAATAAATTTCGTTCTTTATCTCATTTTGCAGATTGACCAAAAGATATTTTTCGCTAAAAACATATCTTTTGCATGTCTCAATAAAAGTATTAAAACCACAAAACAATAAATAGTTGTATTCAGTGGTTCTTAATTTTCCTTGCCTAAAACTAAGAATGTGATCAACAAAAATCTTATTTTCTTCACTGATCGGCATACTAAACTGATGTAGTCTTTCATTCGATGTATTGCCTACAAAGCTTGTGGTGAAGAAGTTGCAATCTCTGTCGCGTCGATTCATAAAACCATACGCAAGCAAACTATTTAAAAATGATCTTTCATTATTGCTTTGTTCATTAGCTAAAATAGATTTAGCTAATGAACAGCAGTCATTTGGCAATCGAGACAAAGAAAGCGAATACCGAAGATGCTTAGTGCTCATAGATATGCTCTCTTTTTAAATTAACTATTGGGATGCAGCTTTTTCTTGTAGTGCATAAATGTGTCGAGCCATCTTATAGAAGCCACGCGCATTAGCAAACTCGCTATCATCCACAAAAATCAGGTTTGGCATACACTTTTGAAGTTCGTTTTTCAGAAATGTAGCACCGCCACCAACACAAATCACCCCGGCTAAATCATTACCATCCCCGATATTCTTGTCAGAGAAGTTTTTGATATTGTTAGCCATAGAGAGTTTTTCTTCGGCAATGATATCGGACACATCCATACTATTGCCGGTTAAGCCGTATTGACCTGTTCGGATAGCTTTTTCCAAAAACTTATTATTAATCGTGGCATTGTTACCTAGCTTACGTTTGATACGCTCACGGATATTATCGAACAAGGTTAAAACCCCAAGCTCTAAAGTTTTGGTACGCTCACGATAGAAAGTTTGACCACCAGGGGCAGAAACAAGACAGTCGGTAGTACGACCACCAATATCCAGAACACCCGCGCCAAATTCCAATAAGTCAGCACCAATTTCGGTTAAACCACCTTCATCAGTCATGCAAGCATCAAAATATGCAGCTTGAGCTTCACAGAACACTTCATGTTCAATGAACTTAAATTGGTTTTTACCCTGCCGTTCATCCAAATGGTTGTAGACTTGATCTTCGTTTTTCAGAAAATCAATTTTGTTTTGAATCAGTGAAGTATTGCGTCCAGAACCAGAGTAAAACAACTCCACTGGTAAACCTGTGGCTGCAAATACTCTACGGTCTGTAGTAGGCAAAACACCTTCGCGTTCAGCTAAGGATAAGCATTGGTGAATTAATGCTTTATTGAAATCGCTTAACGGATAGTCGGCTGTTCGAGTATCAATAGGGTGGGTAACAATATCGGATACAGTGAAGTTATTTTGATTAACAGACACAACCTGACTATCGACGTTATCTTGTTTATCACTTGTTAAAGTGATACCAATAGCAGCCTTCGATGGGATTTTAAAAATAATTGGTTCGCTAGTCAGTGGGTGTAAGCCACCATAGATTTTAATATGGGAGTGTCCATCATCTATCCCTAGTAAATGGACATATTCTGATTTGTTGCCGTGTTCATCAATGAGGTAAATAACACCATCCTCAATCACAGCGTTAGTTTTTGCAGACATACTTTTCTCGATACCCGAATTATAAAACCAATTTAGAAATTGAAGTTACGGTTAGCTTTTTTGGTGCGCTTATTAGCCCCAAATAAAAATTTACGCAGCCCTGCGGGAACGTAACGGAACTGGTATTTAAAAAACCGCGTAATAATGACAATCACAAGCATCAATGAAAGCGCGATTAGCCACCATTTAAGGTGCGGAAATCTAAACAGGATGATCATAATAGGGAAAAGAATTGTTGCATCCATCCCTAACATCAAAACCGGTTGTCGCATTTGCGACCAATGATCAACAGCCATAAATGCCCCTTTTATGTAGTCAGACGGCGGTAGCCATCTTCATTAATGATTCCTTGTTGCAGAAAGATTGCTGCTTGCTTGGCAAAACTTAAACTTGCATGCCCTTTACCATCAGATTCGTGCATGATGCGAGTGATTTCATTGTTGATCGTAATAGGATTACCTAATGACTTTAACTTCACACGTAGATCGGCAGAAAGGTAAAGGTACTCACGAACACCAAACAGTCGATTTGTTTTAATGTTTTTCACAAGACGCTGAGAAATAAACACTCGTCCACAATCAATTAAGTCGAAGCAAGCGCGAATTTGAGCTGATTCAGGGAATCGAGATACCATTCGCGGAATGATTGTTGAGACTTCTGTAGAGTGGACGGTTCCATATACAGGGTGTCCTGTAAGCGCAAGTTCAACAGCAGCTTCAATCGTTTCTTCATCACGCAACTCACCTAACAACACAGCAGCCGGTTTACGGCGCATAGCTTCGCGGTTTGCATCTTTAAATGACTTGAAATTCTCTGGAATTTGGCTTTGATTGATGATCGAGTGCTTACTAAAGATCGAATCATAGTTGAACTCAATCGGCTCTTCGTGCGTAAGGATATTCCCTTTGATCAGGGTGTCACCCTCTAGGATTTCACGAATGATAGAAGCAATCGTTGTGGTTTTTCCTGACCCTGTTTCACCGGCAATAATTACGATGCCGTTAGTAGGGCAACAAGAGTAGACAAACTCTTTATCTAAACCAATTTTTGTATAGTGCAAAGGTTCAGATGGGATGGCTCGCATTACAACCTGGAAGCTTTCACGCCCGGCAATTGTGATTGCAGATGCGTTTACACGAAAGCTCACACGAGCCGGTGCGCCCATTTTTGTCTTTTTGGTCCTGTCAACATCAAGCATGGTAAAGCACGAGTTTACTGGTTTACCGCCATTAAGCTCTGATACCGCACTGGCACGAGTAATGTGCAGCAGAATAAAATCGGCTTCACCTCGGTCAATTGTACGGCGTGTAATACCGTATAAATCACCATTCTTTTTGATAATGATTGGATATAACTCTGAAATATAAATATCAGATACGTCTTGATGCTGAATTTCACGGAATAAAGCATCTACATGATCTGATGTTTCAAACCGATCTGGGTCTTGATATTCGGATTTCCAATCAACAGCGTACAAACCACTATTGTTAATCTTGTAGAGGTTATCACCCTCAGGGGTCTTTAAAGCCACCTCATAACTACGATGGCTTGCAATATGAGTTTCACCTACATATTCACCATCTTTGTTCAAGCCGTTAGCAGAGGATAATACCTCTGCTGCATTAACAACGGAACTTTTAGCAGAAGATGATGCAGTATCAAATGATTCACTTAATGTAATCTTCATATTTTTAGCCCGAAACTATTTTAATCTTCGGCTTTATTCACGCGAATTTGAACTTCACCCGGTTTAGCCTTGACTGGAGTAATCCAAGATTTCCATGTATCAATATTGCTATTGAAGGATGGTAACTGAGTGATAGTTAATAGACTTTGATCTAAAGATAGAGAATTACCCGTAGATGCAACAGCAAGCGTTTGACTAGCAAAAGCCGGCATAGTCAACTTACCCGCCATAACAAATTCATGGAATTTGATCATGCCAGTGTAATCGCGGTTCAACTTATTAAATGCGTACTGGAAGATATCAACACCTTGAGCTTGACCATCTTTAAAACCACGAATGATCTCTTTTCTGACCTTTTCGCGTTCCAGGCGGTTTTTAGGTGCTAAATCACCGGCAATAGTTTCATTAGTACCAACCTTGTAACGATCTTCTGGAAAGGTTAGGTAGGTACGCCAGTTTGGGGGAAGTGTAGCAAAACGAGCTTGTTGGTCTATCTTGTAAACTGCACCAGTAGTTTTGATTGTCAAATCATCCGGGTTCTGGATAATGTCACGACTTTCAGTGATTACCGGTGGAACAATTTTGGATTGAATCATTAATGGTTGAAAGTTATAGATCGCATCAAACTGGCGTTCACTTAATGCAACAGCCTGACGAACTTCGTTCATTTTGCTTTCAATACCACGAGCAACAGCATGGTTATATGCGTGTTCCATGATGATTCTTAGGCGTTCTTCTTGCCTTAACTGCGAAGCAACTTCATTCACTGTAACAGGATTATTTGCTTCCATTAACAGTTCTTGCAGTTCCGCATGACTATTATCTACGATCATTTCTTATGCTCCGTAAATCATTCTTTGACGTTTATTCAGTAAACTGGTGTTTGATTAACGGTAAGAAAGCAAGATGGTTTTATTCTGGTGATCAAGAGTGATATCAGCCTGACCATCAATAAACGTAGCAATGTCTTTAACCAGTTCTGTACCAGTAACTTTACGGTTAGTGAAATTTACGATTGGAAGCGCACGTTTTTTACCACTTTCAAGATAGCGATAACCAAAGTGTTGAGCAGTGCTTGTAAGCAGTAGCTCTGGCGCACCAATATAGTCAACCAGAATAATGTCGTGGTTAATTTTTGATTGTTGAACACGCAGTTTTTCCACTTGAGCTTTTTGAGCATTTTTAAGTGTTTGTTGTGCCAACAAAGCCTTTTGAGATTCTTCGGTAACAATGCTTAAAACGCTAAGTTTGGCAGCATCATTATGGGTGATTAGCGCAGAAGTATTTGGGGTGGTTTGGCAACCAGCAAGTGCTAGAGATGAAACCGCAATAGCGAGGGCTAACGTGGTTAAATTACGTTTGTTCGGCATTTTAAGCTCCGGTTTTTCATTATTAATTTGGGCGTAAGGCTCCAACCATCCAACGCGGTTAGCATTAACTATGACTAGGTGCGTTGTGCAAGACCAAATTGAGATTTAGGCAAGCTGACAAATCTTAATCTATTTTCCTTGTTTTTGTAGAGAAAAAGATTAAAACAGGCATCTTTATTTTTACTGAAACGCTCAGTGCCTAAAAAACAAGTTGACGCTATCAGCATATAGAATAAACCAAGCTCTTTCCAAAGAAAAAGCATAATTTATATCGAGATATGCAAAATAAATGAAACCACAGACAAAATTCACCATTTTTTTTAGCAAAAAAAGCGCAAATTAAGGTTAATTATCATGTAGTATTTTTAAAGCAAGAAATGATAAGACTGTGTGGATTAAGGAATATTTAGTGAATAAGGAATTTTAGGGTAAAGCTTAAATTCATGTTTAAAAGATATTCAGAAATTTCATTTATAACAGTATACTCAAGACGGTTTTAAGGGGTTGCTACCTATTTATCAGAAAAATTGATCTTCAAAGACGCTGTTTTTTTGATTTCTTTTTTTTAAATGATAGATTAGCGGTTCCAAAATATTCGTGCTTTTAGCCGAATCCAAGAGAAAAATATTAAAATTACTGGTGTTTGCTGTGACTGACGCAGAAATCGTTGAGGTGGTTAATTCTATCGACACTAAGGAATTTAGTGTAGAAGAATATCCGCAAAGACTTAGAGACTATATGCTCCACAAGTTCACACAGTTGGAAGATTCAACTCAGATGGACTATCAGCGTAAGTTTGAAATTAACTTTAGCAAGTTTGCACACTTGCCTATTGTTGATGCTTTGTCTGCAACAGTTTCAGACGTATTTGATCGCTACAATCAATCGGAACTCACTTATGCAACCTTTCGTATATACAGAGCTGCCCTCTGTTACGGCATTGCTTCGTATTATGAAAAATGGCGCAGAAATGAATTAGATCAAGAAGTCAGCGCATCATTATCAATGATGCTATTGAATGACATATACCAACTGGCTATCCAAAAAATTGACTTTACTGATGAAGAATCTGCTGTATTTGATAAAAAGCCGGAAACATCATCATTAAAGGCTAAACGCTTTGAGCAGGGATTCTATGAGTACCTAGTAAACATCCCTAAACGTCAATTGACACGGACACCAAAAAAGCAAAAGCCTATTCCAACAGTCGATCTGAATTACGACAAACCTATTCGTATCATTGATTTATTAAAGTGTTTTGTTAAAGCGAATATGCTTGTAGGGCTACGACCTATTGAGTGGTTAGAAGCAACTTTGATGTGTGACATTAAGACAAAAGACTTAATTATGCGTGTCAAAAATGCAAAACATACGCACGGTCGCGCTAACGGCTCACATCGTACATTGGTTCTCAGTGATATTGATGAAACCGAAACCCGATATTTGATGGAATACTACTGCTTTTACCAAGTTAGCCTTGAAAGGAAAGCTATGGATTTCCTTTTTAAGAATAACGAGTTTCTAGCTCAACAAAGTTTGTTTGCTGAATCTGGAATCAAATCAAATAACGAAGATCAACTAACAAATATCCCTGTTAATCTAGTTGCAACACATACCCAGACGTACCTAAAGAATACAACATTAGAGCAAATGATTGATGCCAACGGCGTACCTCAAGCGGGGTGTGCCGACAAGTTAAATCGCGCACTACAAAATGAGTTGTATAAGAAATATAAAGAATACCTCACCTCTATTGGTCAGGAATTAACAGATATTTCTAAGCGTCCAACGCTATATAGCACACGCCATCAGTGTATTGCGAATGCTAAAGCAGGGGATAAAGAACCACATGAAATTGCCGGGTTTTTTGGTCACGCGAGTATCAGAACCAATCGTGACCACTACGGCAAAAAAGCTCATGGATGGAGTGGTTGGGGCGACTTTAAGTTCAACCCAACCGCCGAATCAATATTACAAGTGTCGGGTGGATATGAGTTTTTAGAAACTTGTGAGAACAATTACTACTCTACGATTGATCAAAATTTAAGTGAAGCAAACGTGGTAAATGAAACCACAACTCACTATGATAAGCGGAGCGAAAACAATGGTCTAAATTTATAAATCTGTTTTCACACTAATCGGAGCATTTAGCCCGATTAATGGTGCTTTTAGCCCAGAATTGAATAGGTCAAAAACTATGTCAAAAGACGAAAGTTCAATAAACGAAATGCGTCTAAGCGACCCTAAAGAAACTACGTGGGGTAAACCCCTAAGTTACAGTGATCTTGACCCGAATGTTAAGCGTCGATACACCAAATTCCTCACTGGTATGGGTGCTGCATTCCGATGGTTTGGACTGTTAAACGTCATAGTTTTCATTGGTTGTCTTTGCGTCTTTCTTTTTATTAAGAACCAATACGAAGTAATTATTTTTGATGACGGCACAGAAGCAGTGTGTGTGCTTGAGCCAAACACAGGGGAGTTAAAACAGCATGTCTATCAATAATGACGGCAATGAAAACCCACTAAATCATGCAGAGCAAGCTCTTAATAACGAAATTGAATTAGCTGAACAGGCTCAAGCAGAAGCAAACGAAATCGAAAACGATGATCAGATCGTGGACGAAGAAAATCAAGAGCCTTTATCTTATGAAGAAGCCCTTGAGCAGCTAACTGAACTTGAAAAACAGCTATTTGGAGCTGCGTCACCGGCTATTTTAACTGTACACAAAGAAAATTTACGTGTTGAGCAAAACCTTTATCAATCGCGTAAAACAGTTCGATTGAGTATGGTTATTGCTGCTGCATCACTTATTGGCAACATCGTATTATTGTCGGCTTTTTTCCAGTATCCAAAATACAAAACAGTTCAAACTGTCGATAATAGTGTGATCTGCGAATTGAACCCAGATACTAATCCTGAGTTTTCTCATGTTGCTTTGGAAGATTTCGCTAAAAACGCTGTACTCGCAGCATATTCATTCGACTACGTGAATTATGCTGACATGCTTCATACAGCAACGTCTAAATACTTTACAGAAGAAGGTAAAGAGTTATTTAACAGAGCGTTAAACAATTCTGGTTTTGTAAACCATATTCTAGCGAACAAGCTTTCTATTAAAGCTGTCGTTCTCTCTGCTCCAAAGTTAGAGAATCAAGGTCGTGACAAGTACAACAACTTGTATTGGATTGTTCGTGTGCCGGTCAAAATTGACTTCTATGCCGGTTCTGCAATGCCTAAGGCAAGTGAGCGTTATATCGCTCAAATCCGACTTGTTCAAACCAAGCGAAACGCATTCAACCCTCGTGGGGTTGGTGTGAAAACTCTAACTCTACATCCAGTGGATTAAGGTGGGCGAATATGTTTAAAAAACTTTTACTTACTTCGGTTGTTACACTTATTGCTACCGCCGTATCTGCGGAAGAGCCAAAAAATACATTCCAATCAGCTTCACAGCTTATTAATGTGCCTGGTAGTTCTTTTGACACAACCGCAGAAATTGATCGAAAGGTGCAAGAAATAGG
>RRZU010663299.1_pt1 | contig 15722 bp, 11 predicted proteins | sample 2165561 | NCBI WGS metagenome assembly RRZU01 (sample SAMN10456909, study PRJNA506462) | wastewater metagenome | isolation source: wastewater sludge | place: USA: Moscow, Idaho
CTCACTGACCAGTGACTGGTAAGCGGCTGCCCCGATAATAGCACTGACATGGCCAGGGCAGAGCAGGCCATCCACCTGCAGGGCATCGTCTTGAAAGAGCAGATCAAGGGCCGCGGGCATGGTTTTCCCCAGGGCAATCACGGAAAAGTTGGGGCATTGCTCTTTTTCAGCCACAAGTAAGGTGGCAGCAATGGTAGGCATGGTTGTTTCAAAACCAATGGCCGGAAAAACCACCTCCTTATCTTTATGCTGCTGCGCCAGAGTAAGGGCGTCCATGGGAGAGTAAACTATTTCCACCCGGCAACCGAGAGCCCGGGCATCCGCAAGGGAACCATCAGTTCCCGGCACCCGCAAAAGATCGCCAAAACTAGCGAGTATCACTCCTTCTTTCTTAGCAGCAGCAAGACAGAGGTCTATATGGGCCGCCGGGGTCACACAGACTGGACAGCCCGGCCCGGATAGGAGCTTAATCCCCTTGGGTAGCAGGGAACGGATACCATGGCGAAAGATAGACATGGTATGGGTGCCGCAGACTTCCATAATCCGCAAAGGCAAAAGGGATGCGGGCATGGCCGCAATGCTCTTTTTAATGGCGATAATAAGCGGGGCGCACAACTCCTTATCGGCATAGGCGTTCTCTACTGACATTCGTCCGCTGCTCCGGGGAGTCTGCCTTCTTTTTCCAGACATTCTGCCATCTTTCGCAGTAAGGAAAGGTTATAGTTTGCCTCTTCTGCGCTTAAGCTACGAATGGCAAAACCGGCGTGAATAATTACATATTCGCCAGGTTCGGGAATCCTGTCCACCATCTCCAAACGGATGTCTTTTCGTATGCCACCACTTTCGACAACGGCAACCCGGGGTTCAGATTGATCATCTGCATACCCCGCCAGCTCAACAACTTGCATAGGAATAGCTAAGCACACTGTTTCCACCCTCCATAGGCCTGCCCAAAGGCAATACCACCATCATTCATTGGCACTTCTTCTCCGGCATACACAGAAAAACCCTCGCTGCCAAGTGTGGTGCAAAGCCATTCAAAAAGTAACTTGTTCTGCATACAGCCGCCTGCCAGTACCACCTGATGTAAATTAGTTTGTCCTCGCAGGGCAGCAAGAACCGTCTGGAAACTGGTCCCAAGCCACAGATGAAAGGCAAGTGCCATGGCCGGTATTGATACACCATTCACGATATCCTGCACCATGGCCCGACACATGGCAGCCGTCTCAACCACATAAGAGTTTTCCTGCCATCGCACCTCAATGGGATAGCGTACCCCTTTTTCCTCTTTCCCTGCAAGGAAAGCTTGAGCTTCCAAGAGCATAGCGGCATGCCCCTCATACTGACTCTGGCTGCAAAGTCCTAAAAGGGCTGACACGGCATCAAAGAGGCGGCCACAACTTGTACTAAGCGGGCTATTTAAACCCTTTTCAAGCATGGTGATGACAAGTGCTCTTGTTTGTTCGGGAACTGACAGCAGGGATGCTGGCCACGCCTCTGCCTGCGCCACCTTCTTTGTTTCAATGCCTTCCTGTTGTTTACTGTCATGCATAAGGGCAAGTGCCAGACGCCATGGCTCCAGAACAGCCATATCCGCACCAGGTAAGGGCAAAGGGGCGAGATGAGCCAAGCGTTTATAGCCGTTTAAATCAACTTGGTAGACTTCCCCGCCAAAAATACTGCCGTCATCGCCATAACCGGTGCCATCCAGTACCAGGGCGAGGAGCGGGCCTTTTAATCCATGCTCCGCCATAACAGCCAGGGCATGGGCATGGTGATGCTGTACACGCGCCAGGGGCAAAGGCTGAGCTTGGGCATAGCGGGTGCTGTGGTAATCCGGATGCAGGTCGCAGATCAGTTGCTTGGGAACACACTCCAGTACAGCCTGCAGATGCTTGATATTTTCCACATAGCTATCATAGGTCTCGCTATTGCGTAGCTCACCAATATGTTGGCTAAGAAAGGCTTCACCTTGACGTGTGAGGCAAAAGGTATTTTTCATTTCTGCCCCACAGGCCAGCACTTCGCCATAAAACTCGGGAAAAGCTATGGGTGCAGGCGCATATCCTCGCGCCCTGCGGATCATACGGGGTTTTCCAGCCATCACCCGTTGCACGGAGTCGTCCACGCGAGTCAGGATCTCCCTGTTATGCAAGAGGAAGAAATCGGCATACCCGGCCAGCCGTGACAAAGCCTCTTCATTGTCTCTGCAAATGGGTGCATCACTGGCATTGCCACTTGTCATAACAAGGACTTTAGGTGCGTCATTTTCCGCTAAAAGAAGGTGGTGCAAGGGAGTATTGGCCAGCATCACACCAAGGACATTCAGGCCAGGTGCCAGGTTCGGCGCCAGAAGGCTAGTATCTCGTTTATTAAGCAAGACAATAGGATGGGCCACCGAGTTAAGCAGCCGAGCCTCCTCTTCCTGCACCTGGCAGATCTCTTGCAGAGCGGCAAGGTTGGCCACCATCACGGCCAGAGGCTTGGCTGATCTTTTTTTGCGTTGCCGCAAGAGAGCAACCGACTCTTCGTTCCCGGCATCCACGGCCAGATGAAAACCACCCAGGCCTTTTATAGCTAAGATAGCTCCCAAAGACAGGGCATTGGCAGCCTCTTGAAGAGGATCACCTATAAGCGGAGCTCCTTTGTTATCCAACCAAGCTAACGTAGGGCCACAGGTTGGGCAGGCGTTGGGCTGGGCATGGAAACGTCTGTCCATGGGATTTTCATATTCTCTTAGGCAGGCCGGGCACATGGGAAAGACCCGCATTGAGGTGTTGGGTCGATCATAGGGTATAGCGGCAGTAATGGTGAAACGGGGCCCACAGTTTGTGCAGTTGGTAAAAGGGTAGCGATAACGTCTATTGTCAGGGGAAAAAATCTCCTGCACGCAGTCCGGGCAGGTTGCTAAATCAGGTGAGATAGCTGTACTGGCCTGTCCCTTTACCTCGCTTTTTGCAATGGTAAAGAAGGACGGCCGGAAATGTGTTTGCACAGGATGAATTGAGAGGTGGCTGATGCGGGCTGCTGGCGGGGCCTCAGCTTTGAGCGCTGAGAGAAAGCGTTCTAGCTCGACCTCATCTGCATAGATTAGAATGAGCACACCACGTTCATTGTTAGCCACTGAGCCAACCAACTTATGCTCGTGGGCTAAGCGAAAGACAAAGGGTCGAAAACCCACTCCTTGCACAATTCCCTGCACATGTATTTCATGGCAGCCTTGGCCGGTTTTATCCTTACTCATGCTATATCACATCCATGCAGGACACCCCGGCAAAGGCTTTTTTGAATCTTTACCGAAACATCAGACGCTGCAGACCTTGCTCAATACTAGCAGTTCATTGCAAGGTAACTTAGGAATCAATCCCGCCCACGCAGAGGTATTTCATTTCCAGGTATTCATCCATGCCGTGACGCGATCCTTCCCGGCCAAGGCCCGATTCTTTCATTCCGCCAAAGGGTGCTGCAGCATTGGAGATGATGCCCTCGTTAATGCCAACCATGCCGTACTCCAGTCCTTCACTGACCCGCCACATACGCCCAATGTCTCTGGTATAGAAGTAGGCGGCCAGCCCAAAGGGCGTGTCATTTGCCAGCTGCACTGCCTCTTCTTCAGTTGTAAAGGGGATAAGCGGGGCCACTGGGCCAAAGATTTCCTCTATAGCAATTGGCATATCATTTGTGACATTTTTCAAAATAGTGGGGCTATAGAAAGACCCTCCCAAAGGATGCGGCTTTCCGCCCAGAACAAGCTCGGCACCTTGGGCAATTGACGTCTGCACGAGATTGTCTACGGCTTGCATTGCTTTTGCATTGATAAGCGGGCCAACTTCCACACCCTTGTCCAGGCCTTTTCCCACCTTTAACTGGGAAACAGCCTGCGCTAATTTGCTGACAAAGGCATCCATGACGCCTGTCTGAATAAAAAAACGATTCGCACACACACAGGTTTGCCCTGCGTTGCGGTATTTTGAGGCGATTGCCCCCCTGACCGCAGCATCAAGATCCGCATCATCAAACACGATGAAGGGGGCATTACCACCCAGTTCCATGGACACCCTTTTAACGGTGCTGGCACACTGGGCAATCAACTTTTTACCAACTGCTGTAGAGCCAGTAAAAGAGAATTTTGCCACCAGGGGATGCTCGGTAAAAACCTTTCCTACCTCATTTGCATTAAGCGAAGTCACCACGTTAAAGACCCCCGGAGGGAAGCCTGCCAGGTCAGCGAGATAGGCCAGGGCCAGGGCTGATAATGGTGTTTGCGAGGCAGGACGGAGCACAAAGGTACAACCTGCGGCCAGGGCTGGGGCAACCTTACGGGTAATCATGGAACTGGGGAAATTCCAGGGCGTAATGGCGGTCACCACGCCCACGGGTTGTTTGATGACAAGAATCCGCTTATCCGAGCCAGGTGAGGGAATGGTTTCGCCATATACTCTTTTTGCCTCTTCCGCGAACCACTCCACAAAAGAGGCTCCATACGCCACCTCTCCCTTTGCCTCAGACAGGGGTTTTCCCTGTTCCAAGGTCATAATCCGGGCCAGCTCATCCTGATTTTGCATGATCAGTTCAAACCAGTGACGGAGCAGGCGGCTCCGCTCCCCTGCCGTCTGCCCACGCCAGGCATCAGAGGCATTTTTTGCCGCATGAATGGCTGCTATGGCGAGCTCAGCGCCGCCATCGCTTACCTGTGTAATGACTGTCCCATCTGCGGGATTATGCACAGCAAAACGGGAGGGACTCGATACCCAGGTCCCGCCCACATAGGCATCGCTCAAGAGAAGTGAGGCATTTTTTTCAAAAGACAAGACGTACTCCTTCAGCAAAAAAAATCGTATTTTTCTAGAAAAATATCAGCACAATTGCCTGTTATGACATTTATCCTAGACTGAGAATGACCACGTTTATAAGTCCGATCAGAAATCCCAGCAGGGCACCGAACAGGTTTATATATTTGAACTGCTCCTCCATAATGCCCAAGAGCAGCCTCTCTAGCTGCAAGAGATCAAGGGAATCAACCTTTCGTGTCACAATATCTTGGATGTTCACATGGGCGAGCAGACCTGGTAATTCCCGCACGAGCATTGCATTAACAAACACAGCCAGGCCTGTGGCCAGATCGCTGCGAACCTGCACAGGAATCTGCCCCAGATACCTGCTCATAGGCATAATCAGCAACTGCCTTATCAGATTCTTTGCCAGGGAGAGGAAAACCGCCTTCCCCTGAGCGGTCTGCAAGGATGCCCTTAGTAAAGAAAGAAGCTGCACACTTCCCTGCCCCTCTCCTTGTAATATCTGTACAAGGACCTTCCCCAGGGCCGCCAGAAGATGAGCCCGGGCCTCATCAGTATTCACAAGATTAAGCAAATGTGAGGCCACGCTTTGACAAAGGGCATTAACCCCCTCAGGCCCAGCAGCAGCAAGCATGCCTGTCATTTCTTTTGCAAGCAGGGAATCCACACTTTCTTTAAGCACCAGTGCCAGACGTTCTTGCATGGCTACACTGGTAATCCAGGCTTCAATTTGCGTCCGGTTCTTGTCGAGGTATTCACTTACCTTGCGCGAAAAGGCCTCTGGCTCAAAAAGGCCACGTGCCATTGCACCCATGGGGCCAAGGGTGTCAAGGAGCTGATAGACGACAGCAAGAAGCGATTTTAACAACGACTGCCTGTTCTCCGGGGCAAGGAGTTGCTCGGCAACCCGGGAAAGAATCGGGGCAGTCTGGTCCTGGATTAGCGTATGCAGAAGACTGAGCAGATCTGGCGGCAGGAGATCTTGGAGACTCTGCCCTTTCTTGCCTGCATCGTGCAGCATAGTGGCCAGCAAGTCAGCGAGCCCAGAAGCGCTTCTGTTAAGCCCTCTGGTAAGAATCACCTCGCCAAATTCTTTTACAAAAACACTTCCTTTCCCGGACTCAAGAAAATAATTTGCTTCACCCTCACCCTGCCAGGGCAACGGTGTTGGCGAGAGAACAAGCGACTCACTCGCTAAAAAACCGTGCAATAGCTCTGCCAGCTTACCAGCCAGTTCCGCCGCACGCGCCTCTCTGTCCGCGCCGCTTAGCGAAGTAAATAGATCCACGGGAGCCAGCTGCTCCTGTGCCGCAAGTGTTGCGAGCTGTTTTTGTAGAAGATTCGCCAGGTAAACCTGAAACGACTCGTCAGAGATGGCAGCTCCCAACTCCCGGCTGGTCAACAGATGAGTGCCAACCATTTCACCAATGCTGGCGGCTAGCGCCTGTCTTTTGGCTGGGATAACCCCTGGAGTTAAAGGTACCTTTTTTCCCAACACGTACCAGGGACGCAGGGGGCGAAACAGCATGCGAATGGCTATTTTATTTGTCAGATAACCAATGAAGGCCCCCAGGAAAGGCTGAGCCCAGGCTATATACCACATACTTTCAATCGGCATCGACTTGATCCTTTTCCCCTTTGTGGCTTTTTTCTATGAAATCGGCAAGTTCCTCCGGGGTCTGCACCAGCCACTCGGCTCCAGTTGCCATCAGCTCTTCGGCATCCCTGAATCCCCAGAGCACACCAACGGCGTCCATACCCGCCTGTTGCGCCGTACGCATATCAACGCCAGTGTCTCCCACATAGAGGATATCTGCTGGCGACATATCCAGTTTGCGCGCAACCTCCAGGGCTGGGGCCGGATGCGGCTTTTTGGGAACCCCATCACGTTGCCCGAAAACCGGATAAAAATTCCAGGAACCAAGGAGTTCTCGCACAAGAAGTAGAGTAAAATCATGGGGTTTATTTGAAAGGATACTGAGTTTGCACCCCTTGCCATGCAGGCGATCAAGCAATTCAGGAATACCCCGGTAAGGACGAGTATGCTCCTGCCAGTTCTTGGCATATTCCCGGTTGAAGACGAGCACCGCTTCGTCAACAATTTTTTCATCTTCTCCCAGGGCCCGGGGGAGAATACGTTCCATCAGGTGACGCACCCCACTGCCGACAAAATACCGATACGCATCCACAGGGTGCGGTTTGAGTCCTTTACTCTCAAGCACCTTATTACCTGCATCGGCCAGATCCTGCAGCGTATCAAGAAGAGTGCCATCAAGGTCAAAAAGAACGGCTTGATAGGGCATATCTCCCAATTCCTCCTTTCAATTAATGTGTTAATCTAGCTAGTTTCCATTTTTCAGCTCATCTATACCTGGCAAGTTAGTGCACATCCAGAAAAATTTCTGCTCGTTCCCCTGACATTTTGTTCTTTCAAATTTTGCAAACTTTGGCTATCTCCCACGGAAAAATCTAGACTTGCATAGCAGAATGATATAAGAAAAATTGTTTACAAGCTTCTATTTTGGACAAACATTGCTTAGCTTAGCACTGCTCAGATGCGTTTTTTCGAAACGAAAACAAAACGAGCACTGCAAAAAACTCACTTCACCTTACTATTGCCGTTATCATGAATCAGGAGATGCTCCCTCCTCCAGTTATAGAGCTGGTTAAGGTTTCAAAACAGTACCAACCCGATGTTGAAGCCCTCTGCGACATTTCTTTTTCCATTAACAAAGGCGAAATTGTTTTTCTCACCGGCATGAGTGGTGCGGGCAAAACGACCTTGATGCGTCTTATCAGTCGCATGGAAAAAGAGAGTAAAGGCATGCTTGATGTTGCCGGATTTGATCTTGGGAAACTGACGCACCGGAATATACACCTTTTGAGACGTAAGGTTGGCGTTGCCTATCAGGATTTCAAGCTCTTACCGGAGCGAACCGTTGCCGATAACATTGCCATTAGTATGGAAGTTGTCTATCAAAAAAAATATGTCATTGAGGCTCGGGTGCGTTCACTACTTGAACAGCTGAATTTAAGCAGAAAATACGATACCCTGGCCGAAGAGCTGTCCCGCGGGGAACAGCAACGCGTCTCCATTGCCCGGGCAGCGGCCAATGACCCGGAAGTATTGCTGGCCGACGAGCCCACTGGCAACCTGGATACAGAAAATACTGCTCGTGTTATGAGTCTCTTTTACCAACTCAATCGCCAGGGCTGCACCCTGCTCATTGCCACCCATGACAAGACTTTGTATCGCAGCCAAGGCCGTAGAATCATTGAGCTTCGCGGTGGTCGTTTGATTTCTGCGGGACAACCGGCACCGTCTGTTCCTGCCACAATGGGCGAGGTGCGTGTATGAGATCATTCACGACCATTTTACTCCAGGCTGTGCGCAATCTGCGTCTTTCCTGGAAGTCGCAGCTACTGCCCTTTTTCACGGTACTCCTTTCGGTTCTCATCTTCTCGTTTTTTTACCTGACCTATACAAATGCACTGCAAGTTGGTAATACCATGGGCAACGATCTACGGCTTGTGGTCTACTTAGACGAGTCGCCGCCTCCTGCCCTTCAGGATGAATACAGACGTAGAATCCTTAAGTTTGACCAGGTTGAGCGTATTGTCTTTGTCGATCAGAATAAAGCATATGAACGTTTTGCCCAACAGCTTGGAAACGATAAAGATATTTTACAAGGGGTTCCGAAAAACTTCCTGCCCCCCTCAATTGAAGTATATCCGCTGCGTTCCCTTGGAACGCTCTCCAGGATAAAAAGCTTCTCTGATTATCTGGAGACACTGCCTGGTGTGCAGAAGGTGCAATATGGCAAAGAGTGGATCGACCATTTCCACTCTTTTATTCAGCTCATGCGTATTGTCATCTTTCTCTCAGGGGTGCTTCTCATTCTCACCACCACCTTTATGGTGGCATACACGATCCGGCTCAGCATATTTTCCCGCAAAAAAGAGCTGGAGCTGCTCCGTCTAGTTGGCGCAACAACAAACTACATTCGGATGCCATTTTTGCTTGAGGGCGCCCTGGTTGGACTTGGTGGATCAGCTGCGGGTATTGCCGCACTCTACATCCTCTTTCGCTGGATAAAGCTGCAATTTACAGGACCTGCCCTTTTTAATACAATTTCCCTGGCTTTTCTCACCTGGCCAGTCATCACCTTTATAGTTGTCACTGCCACACTTCTTTGCGCTTTGGGAAGTTTCCGCTCCACCCGCCCCATCTTACATCTCTAAATTAGACACAGGCGCTTCTTTTTGTTTCTCCTCACTCTTATGCTGATCAATCTGCCCGCATTGCATAAAGCACAGGCAGATTCGGAAGGAACCCGCATAAACATGGGCCAACTGCAGGAGTCCATCAAACAACACGAGGAAAAAATCGCCGAAAGCGACGAGGAGGAATTTTCATTGTACGAAGAGTTAAGGGAATTAGATGATTCCCTTGATAAACAACAGAAAAACCTGGAAAACCTCCATATAAAGCAAGATGAGCAACGCCAGCTGATTGCCAATAGAACAAGGGAACTGCACACACTCTCCATTTTACTTGAAAAGCAACAGGAACACCTGGTTAAACGCATGCAATCATACTATCTGATGGGAAAAACTGGCCTGTTGAACGCTCTGTTCTCCAGTCAGACTCTGCCCGATCTGGTGCTGAACAATCAGGCCTTCCGCTCACTTGTCACCTACGATCAACAGCTGGTACTCGAATACCGCAGGAGCATGCAGCAACATGAAGAGGCCCGAAAAAGTCTAGAACAGGAACAAGGGCTGCTTTCCCAACTAATTCACGATGCCGAGCGCGAAGAAAAGGCGCTTGAAGACATTATCGACAAGAAAAAAGAGCTGCTGCATCAGGTACAAACACAAAAGAGCCTATATGCGCTTGCCTTAAAAGAAATGCATAAGGCTGAAGGCGAGCTTGCTGCTACCTTGCAAAAAGAAAAAGACAAAGAAAACCACCAGATCATACAGAACTTTCTGGACAGCAAAGGAAAATTGTCTCCACCAATCTCTGGCAGGATAATCAGGCGGTATTTAGAACCGGGCCCGCCAGGCGATGCAGCTCCGTTTGCCAACGGCATTACCATCAGTGTTGACGACGAAACTAAGGTTAAGGCTGTGTATGAGGGAGTTGTTATTTTTGCTGAGTATATGCCAGGATACGGCAAGATGGTCATAGTGGAGCATGCGCAGCAGTATTATACGGTCATTGCAAAATTCTCCAAGATTCAGGTGAAAGAAAATGATGTAGTGGAACAGGGAGATATCCTCGGCACTACCGATACCTTAGCTACGCTTGTTGGAAAAGGGCTGTACTTTGAAATACGCCATGGAGCCATAGCTGAGAATCCTGAAGACTGGCTCCGTCCTGGTTCTTTACAGCCGCCGCAAGCGGACTCACCATAAATAATTTTGCAGTATAAAGAACTAAGATCTGCTATAATTTAGTTGCTTCAGCTTATTTGAATTGAAAAAAAATGGATAAAAACTGACCCCTTCTCCTTTAACAAAACAGAAACTGCTGTGTACACACTTCCCGTAAAGTCCATACCCCATTATCGACCTGATCATGGTTTTCGTACACAGTTTATCTGTCTTTTTTTTATTTTTTTCATCTCCGCCTCGCCTGCCTTTGCCGCTGAGGAAAATAAAGAGGTTCAGGATACCTATAAAGATCTTGAAACCTTTGCCAATTCTCTGTCGCTCATACAGCAGTATTATGTTGACCCAGTCAACACGCACAAGATCATGAACGGAGCCATCAACGGTATGCTCAGTTCCCTTGACCCTCATTCAGGGTATCTCACGCCAGATGAATACAAAGAACTGGAAGAGGAAACTTCAGGCAGTTTTACCGGCGTTGGCATTGAAGTGAGTTTGCGCGATGGGGTGCTCACCGCCGTGGCCCCCATTGAAGATACACCAGCCGCCAAACTGGGTATTCAGCCGGGTGACCAGATCATCCGCATCAATGGAGTCGAAACCAAAGAGCTATCCCTTATGGATGCCGTGAATAAAATGCGCGGTCCCAAGGGCAGCAAAGTGGTTTTGTCCATTCGCCGGGCCTCCTGGCCTGATAGTCGCGACTTTACCCTTGTGCGGGAAGATATTCCGCTGCATTCGGTTAAGTCCATGGTCATTAACCCTGGCTATGGCTACCTCCGCATTTCAAACTTCCAGGATTCAACCACTCAAGACGTCCAATCAGCCCTTGATGACCTGCGCAGCCAACATGCACTAAAAGGCCTGGTGCTTGATTTGCGCAACAATCCTGGCGGCCTGCTCGACCAAGCCATTAAGGTGGCCGACATTTTCCTTGATCACGGTGTCATCGTCTCTACACGTGGTCGTAATAACCGTGAACAGATTCTCTACGAGGCGCACCCCAACGCAAAACTGGAACAATTTCCCATGATTGTGCTTATCAATGGGGGTTCAGCAAGTGGCTCGGAGATAGTCGCAGGGGCACTAAAAGATCAGAAAAGGGCAAAGGTGCTTGGCACAACCTCCTTTGGTAAGGGTTCTGTGCAAACCATTATCCCCTTACCAGATGGAGCTGCCATTCGCCTCACCACCGCGAAATATTACACCCCCAGCGGTGCCTCTATCCAGGCCACCGGCATCCGCCCTGACATTGCAGTACAACTCCAGGCCTTGCCAGGTCACTCAGAAGCGCCAGCAAACCAGCGCATGGTACGGGAAAAGGATCTGCCAGGGCATCTGCAAAACGATACCAGTGCCGTAAGTGACGCCAAGGATGAAAAAGATACCCCCGACAAGGGGGCAGTTTCCGGTGATTTAAACCAGGAAGAGACTTTCCAAGAGGTAAACAGCATTACCAACACAATGAAACGCTTAGAACAAGACAGTCAGCTAAGACGTGCTCTGGAAGTGCTGGAAGATGAAAATACCGCCATAACACACTAAGAAAGACCTCTGTAATTCCTTTTGTTGCCAGGCTGAAAGATAGGACCAAGCTCAGGCAAGACCCAGCTCTTTAAGTAAATCCTTCTTTTCTGTCCAATTCTTGCTGACCTTTACCCAAAGCTCGACTCGCACCGGTCGATCTAGGGTTTTACTGATTTCAGTTGTCGCCCGCTGGCGAATACGAGTAAGCATAGAGCCTCCCTTCCCTATAAGGATCCCCTTCTGCGAGCTGCGTTCCACGAGAATAGTTGCCTGTATATGTACAGGTCTTGTTTCTTCATTAAAACGATCAATCACTACTGCCACAGAATAGGGAACCTCCTCTCGCACATTTAAAAAAACAGATTCCCGAATTATCTCACCGGCAATAAAACGTTCCGAGGCATCTGTTGGCATATCCTCCGGGTAATACTGAGGCCCTTCCGGAAGATATCTGACTAATTCATTAAGCAAATTTGGTATTCCCTCCCCGCGCAGTGCTGAGATGGGCACCATGGCTGCAAAGGGGTGCAGCTTACTGTAGTGGTCCAAAAGGGGAAGCAGCCGCTCCTTTGGCAGCCGGTCCACCTTGTTTATGGCCAGGACCGCCGGACAGGAAAACATGGCAAAATAGTCTTTGTATTGCGCCATCACTTCGCCATCCTCCTCAGCTTTTTCGGTGCCATCAACAAGGAAAAGGACAACATCCGACTCAGATAACGTTTCCAGTGCAGTCCGCAGCATCTGACGGTTCATTTCTTTGTCCACCGCATGTAAACCAGGCGTATCCAGAAGAATAATTTGATATTCCGGTCCATTGACAATGCCCGTGATGCGATTGCGGGTTGTCTGGGGCTTGGGGCTGACTATGGCTATTTTCTGCTGCAAGAGTGTATTGAGCAGCGTAGATTTGCCTGCATTTGGCGGCCCAACAATGGCTGCCACGCCGGATCGGAACAAAGTGGTTGTCATGGGACATTTCCTGGGAACTAGGCGGTTGTTTTTTTTAGAAAAGGGTGACAAAGGTTTGTAATCCTGCTATCCATTGCAGCTTACCATGAACAAAGAACATCGCACAAGGCAAGCAGCATGATCGCTACCGGCAGTCTGATAGAGTACATTGATGGTGGTGCGTTCCAATGCGCACTGGTGGCTGAGCAAAATGAGAAAAAGCTGCGCCTCCTTACGAGCAGCAATCGAGAGGTGCTTCTTTCCGAGGCTCGTGTCCTCTCGGTTTCAAAGAAAACCTATCCCCTTGAAAACAGGAGTGCCTCGCAGACTCTTTTACTTGAAGAGGCAAAAATCCGCTCAGCCCTGGCTGCAGCCATCGACTTAAATGAACTCTGGCAACTGCTCAACAAAGAGGAAGAGTATGCGCCGACCTTTCTTGCCGAGCTCTACTTCGGCGGCCCACCCAGCGACGAACAAAGCGCTGCTTTTCTCCGGGCAATCTTTACGGATCCCATCTTTTTTAAATACAAAAATGGGCAGATCATCGCCCATGACCAGGAGCAGGTTGAACGGCTTAAGCTGCAACAGGAGCATGAGGCACAAATAAAATCGCAATTAGAAGAAGCTGTGTTCTGGTGTAAACGTCTTATGGCTGGCGAGCGGGTTTCTTCAGAAGAATGGCCAGAAAAAGACTTCTGCCTTGCCTGTATACGCGGGCTAGTTTTAGAGGACGGCGAGGCAAGCGATATCAAATACGCTAAAGTCATGCTTAAACAAGCGGGTTTGACTGCGCCCCATGCCGGATACCACCTCCTCGTAGCCGCTGGTCTGTGGCAGCAGGATGAAAACTTAAATTTCCTACGATCCGACTATCCGCAGAGCTTCTCAGAAGCAAGTACATCCGAGGCTGCAAAGTTACAGGAAGCCTCAGTAGAAGAGCTCCTTCAAGATGGCAGAAGGAAGGATCTGCGCCATCTCGACATCTTCACCATCGACAACGAAAGTACAAAAGATTATGACGACGCACTCCATATAGGCGAGGTCGATGGCAAGGTGCAGGTTGGTGTACATATTACAGATGTGAGCTGGTATGTCTCAGTAAAAAGTCAGCTCTTTGTCGAGGCCCAGGAACGAGCCACTTCCCTGTATTTCCCGGAAGGCAGCATTTGCATGCTGCCCGAACGGCTCTCTCACTCCCTGTGTAGCCTGATTAAAGGCAAAATCCGCCCGGCCTTCAGTTTTTTGATCACACTTAACCCTGACGGCAGCGTGGCGCAATCAAGCATTGTGGCCTCTCTCATCGAGGTGAGACAGCAGCTCAGTTACACTGAAGTTGACAGGCAAATTGAGAGCAATCCCACCTTGCACAGGCTCAATCAGGTGCGCTTACGGCTTCGCCAGCAACGCCTTAATCGTGGCTCTCTTTTTCTTTCCCTGCCGGATGTGGATATCGACATCCAAAACCGGGAGGATATTCAAGTACACCTCATGCCGGTTGATACACCTGCACGGAGCATGGTTTCCGAACTGATGATCCTGGCCAATCACCTGGCAGCTGAATATTTCAGTGTCCGCCAGGCACCAGGGCTCTTTCGCTCCCAACCACCTCCGAGACGCCGTATTATGGAAGGAGCGGTCAACAGCTATGCCGACATTGCCCGGCAACGCCAATTTCTCTCCCGCGGCGAATTGACTATTCACCCTAAACCCCACAGCGGACTTGGCTTAAACAGCTATACCACCATGACCTCCCCCATTCGTCGATTTCTTGACCTTGTCATGCAACACCAATTGCGCAATTTGTTGCAGGGGAAAGGGATATTATTCTCGGCGGATGAGTGCAAAAGCTTTGCCGGTATCATCCAGCAAAAACTGGCCCGGGCAAATGCCATCAGCCAGCAACGCCACCGCTATTGGATACTGCGCTACCTTGAACCAAAAGAAGGACAAAGTCTGAACGCCCTTGTTATCAATTCCAATGCCAAAGGTGTTAGCCTGCTTTTGTGCGATTGCCTTTTTGATATTACCCTGCCGCAGCATCCCTCCCTTACCGTTGAGCAAGGCGATACCGTGCGGGTGAAAATCGCTCGGGCAAGGGCGCTGGATAATACCTTACGTATTGAATGGTAGCATATTTTCTCAGATAAGTTTCTGGCAAAAAAAAAGCCCTACTCCCATGAGCAGGGCTTTTTTTTTGAAGGCCAAAGAGAAATCACAGCCAGATTATTCTCTCACATTTTTTCCAGATGCAATTCCACCCGACGGTTTTTCAGCCTTCCCGCTGCGCTCCCATTACTGGCAACTGGATTTTCCTGCCCATAGCCCCGGGCGCTGAGACGGTCTTTTCCCACGCCATGCCCTATTAAATAGGCAACCACTGACTCGGCTCTTTGTTGGCTCAGTTGGCGGTTCATATCGGCATTACCAACTGAGTCTGTATAGCCAGCCACCTCCACTTTTAAGTTGCCCTGCTTTTCTAGGGTAGCAGCCACCTGGTCAAGCTTCGCCTGTGCCCCAGAGGTTAGATTGGCTGAACCGGTTTGAAAGACAACTCCTTCCAGAATAATGCCAGCCTGGGGGACACAACCAACGGCATTGACTTCCTGACCGGCTGGGGAATTAAGACACAGATCATCGGAATCTGGAACACTATCTTTATCTGTGTCTTTCTGCCCTGCAGCTATACTCCCAGTTACTTCTGGAACAGCTACGGCAGCAGCGACAGGTTCATTTGTCTGACTCTGCTGCTCCTCAAGTTTTTTCTGAAGATCAGTCACTTGGGCCTCCAGTGAAGCGATCTTGGTATTATATTCCTCAATCTTTTGCTGCAAGGTTTCCTTGTCAGCCTGAAGGTTTTGTATCTGGCTTTCAGCTTGCTGTATTTCCTCGGACTTTCCCTGCTCTCCGGCAGCTTTACTGGTCAACTCACTGACCTCACCTTTAAGCCGGGTAATCTCCACCTGGCTGGTCCTGAGCATTTCCTCCAGATTGCCCTTGTCTTTTTGCATGGCGGCAAGTTGCTGTTCACTGGCATCAGCCTTAGTCTTGTAAAAC
>RRZU010629112.1_pt1 | contig 15715 bp, 16 predicted proteins | sample 2165561 | NCBI WGS metagenome assembly RRZU01 (sample SAMN10456909, study PRJNA506462) | wastewater metagenome | isolation source: wastewater sludge | place: USA: Moscow, Idaho
CTGAGAACTTTTTACCGTGATATTTCACAATTGAAGAGATAAGCAACTTATCTAAATGGGTAAAACCATAATCTAGATTATTTAATATTAGATAGTGACTGTGATGCCTATGGCTATAAAAGTTTAGACAAACCCCTATATTTAAAAGTTTTGCGGCTGTTTCAAGATAAAATAGCTCACCATCATCAAGCCTATGAGTTGGCTGCAAAAGCGCAAAAAGGGCTTTTGAAATAGAGCTTATACGCCTAGAGGAGTTATCCGTCGGAGAGAATCTATCAATCAAGCTTCTAAGACTTGGACTAAAATTTTTTGGAAATTTGCCGCCTTGGTTTCTAAGAAGGTCTGATAAAAACACGCCTTCTCTTACGCCGACCCCGCTCGCAATCATCCTCTCAGCCCTCACAACGCCTATTACGGAACGGATAATCAAGACGCCTTCTCTAATAACGTCGTATCTATCTGGTTTAATCTGGAAGTTTTTTAGTTTTTGAACCTTGGAGGAGATAATTTCGTCAAAAAAACCAAGTCGCCCGCAAAGAGGAAACTCAAAGCCATGAAGCGTGTCAATAGGGTAGTTGTCAATCTCCATAATAGCGTTTGCTAAAGCCCTGTTTGTACCGCCTATGCCTATGATTGTTTTACTTTTAAAATGCGCGGGAACTCTTGAGAGCTCCACATTGACAAATTTGACCGCTTCTTCAAGCGGAAGTTTTTTATCAAATACAAGCTCTTTTAGCCTTACGGTACCAAGATTTAAAGATATAAGATCCTCTATCTTACCGTTTTTAATAAGAGCCATCTCCGTAGAGCCGCCGCCTATATCTACGGTGATACCATCTTCTATTTTGAGCATATTTAGAGCTGACAGGGCTCCATAATACGCCTCTTTTGGTCCGTCTATCACCTTGATAGCAAGTCCGGTCTCTTTTTTTACTAAAGCTAGAAATTCTGATTTGTTTGGAGCGTCTCTAACCGCAGATGTAGCCACACAAAGTATTTTTCTCGTCTTATGCGCTTTTGCGATTGATAAAAACTCTAAAAGAGCATGAAGGGCTCTCTCTATAGCCTCAGGCTGAAGCGCGCCGCCGTTTTCGTAGGCGCCCTCCGATATTCTAACTTTTGATTTTATCTCTTTTAGTAGATGAAAGCCAAACCTGCTAGTCCTTTCAAAGACTACCATTCTGGCGGAATTTGAGCCGATGTCTATTACGGCGGTTATTCTCGCCATAAATTAAAGTTTATTCTGTATGTGTTTAAACTTAAATTTTAACTCTTCTAAAGTCTCTTGATTGTCCGCATCAAGCTTGATACAGTCTACCGGGCATACGGCTACGCATGCAGGCTCGTCGTAATGACCAACACACTCTGTACATCTATCCGGATCTATCACATATATCGGATCGCCTTCGCTTATCGCCTCATTTGGACACTCATCTACACACGCGTCACACGCTATACACTCATCAGTTATAATTAGAGCCATTTTTAAACCCTCTTTGTTTTTATTTAAAGTTACGCGTCAATACGGGCAAAGCCCGTATTGACGGCAGGGACATAAATGTCCCTTGCATCCCCCAGCCGGGTCCAATCGCCGACAGGCGATGGGTGGCTCTAGCTACCCGCATTCGCGGGAGAATTGAGGGTTTTTTATACTATTTTAACCTGCGCCTGCCGCTTAAAGCGGCTAATTGACTTAGGGCGAAGTTATACAAAATCAAAACTTAATATTTACGCTTGCTTGCTAATAGCTATATTTTATAGCTCTTCGGCTGGTTTTGGGTAACAAAATCTATACCCTCTTCTTCTTACCGTCTCAATAGTCGATATTTCAAGAGGTTTGTCCATTTTTTGTCTAATTTGGTTTATAGCCACCTCAATTACGTTTGGCGTAACAAGCTCAGGCTCTTCCCATATAGCGTCCAAAAGCTGCTCTTTTGAGACTATCAAATCCCTATGTCTGGCAAGGTGTGTCAATACTTCAAAAGGTTTACCTTTGAGCTCTATTTCTATACCCTTAAAGGTTATTTTCTCTTCATCCGGATCAATAACCAAGTCTTCTATCTCAATAATACTTGTCCCACCGAACCTAAGCTTAGCCTCAATTCTTGCAACCAATACGTCAAAATCAAACGGTTTTTTAAGATAATCATCAGCTCCAGCTCTAAGCCCGTCTATCTCGTCTTCTTTGCCGGCTCTTGCCGCCAAAAGTATGACCGCCATTCTATTGGATTTTCTTTTTATAGTCTCAATAAGCTCTCTAACATCGCCGCCATCCATAAGCCAATTAATAATAATCAAGTCATAATTTCTTATACTTATAAAATATAGAGCGTCTTTTATGCTCTCAGCGTCGTCTGTTTGGTATCCAAGCTCGCTTAAGCCCTCTGTTATCGTTTTATTTAGCGCGGTTTCACTCTCAACCACTAATATTCTCATCTATCGTTGCCTTAAATTTTTTTAGCGATTATAGCAGAAATTTTAAACTTTTTTAAGGTTAGATAAAACTTTTTTCAAAAATTATTCCCACTTTGGCGTCCTCTCTAACTTCAGGCTTAACGATTTTGATATAAATAGAGGAGATTGAGGGGTTTTTTGATTTTAGCGTTTCGCTCACACTTACTACCGCCTCCTCAAGAAGTCTAAACTTTTTTACAACAAACTCTTTTTTTATCTCAGAGCAAAGCTTCATGTAATCCAAAAATCCGCTATCTTTTGGCTCATAACCCATATGAGCCGTTATCTCTACTTTTTGGGCTTTTATCCTCTCCTCTTTCATAATCCCTATAATGCACTCAAAACAAAAATCTTCTATCAAAATCGTCACGCGACAACCTTTGCCTCTTGACCGCTAAAGAGTCTGAGGATATTTGGAATATGCTTATAGACAACCAAAATAGCTATAATGACAACAGGCGACATGCTTCCCGCATCAAACATAATCGGAATAGGTAGATAAAAAGAGAGTAGCAGACCAATTAAACCTATAAGAGACGACAACGAAGAGACTTTAAGAGTTTTTGCAGCCGCAAACCAACACACAAAAGCTAAAAGCGCGTTTAGAGGAGCAAGAAAAACCAAAGCCCCAAAAGCTGTTGCAACGCCTTTGCCGCCCTCAAATCCAAGATATGGACTAAAGCAGTGACCAAGTACGCTCAGCACGCCCATCCCCCACAAAACAGACGCGTCAAGCTTAAAAATAAACGCCGCTACCGCTAAAGGAATAATCGCCTTAAAAGCGTCGGCGGCAAGCGTCATGGCTCCAAGCTTCTTGCCAAGAACCGGGTCTTTTTCTTTTACAACCCGAAGCACATTTGTCGCCCCAATACTTTTGCTACCGGCGTCTCTAATATTTACTCCCGCCATATATTTTGCAAATAGATACCCAAACGGTATGCCGCCGATAAGATACGCCGCTAGATAAAAAATCATATTTACATTCGCCAAAGCTTCCACAATTCCACCCATTTGTCTATTTCTTCCATTTCATATTTATTTTTGCTATTATGCACTTTACATGCATAAAAACCGTTTTATTGCTACACTTTTAAGGCTAGCTCAAATAAAATCCGCTAAAACTTTAAAAAATTATGGAATTTTATGAACAAAAAAGAAAAAATTTTAAATCTAAAAGATGAATTAAACGTGCTTCTTGTCGCTCACTACTACCAGCAAGACGAGGTTTTCTTTGTCGCCGACGTAGTTGGGGATAGCTTGGAGCTTGCTAGAAAGTGCAAAGAATCTACAAAAGAGACGGTTGTTTTTTGCGGCGTTGGTTTTATGGGTCAAAGCGTAAAGATTTTATCTCCTGAAAAAAAAGTGTATATGCCGCGTCTAGCTTGTTGCTCGATGGCAAAAATGATAGACGGCGACTGTTTTGACGACGCGGTAAAAAAAATGGAGGAAGCCGGAATCTCTAAAGATAAAATTTTTCCGCTTGTATATATCAACTCAAACGCCGACGTTAAAGCAAAAGTCGGGCAAATGGGCGGCGTCGTGTGCACAAGCTCAAGCGCCGTAACTATCATCAAACACGCTCTAAAAAGCGGCAAAAAAATACTCTTTGCGCCGGATAGATGCCTTGGGGTCAATACGGCAAATAAAATGGGGTTAAAATCATGCGTCATCGGAGACGGCGCTAATATGAAAGAGTGCGACGTAATATGCTATGACGGGTTTTGTTCCATCCATCAACTCTTTTGCATAGACGATATAGAGTTTTATAGGGCAAAATATCCAGATATCCAAATTGCCGTACACCCTGAATGCGACCCGTCCGTAGTAAAAAAAGCTGACTTTGTAGGCTCCACATCACAAATCATCAACTATGTGGCGGCGCTTGACAAAGAGCAAAAAGTAGCGATAGGTACGGAGTTTAACCTAGTAAACCGCCTAAGAGAGAGAAACACTTATGTGCTCTCCTCCACAAAACCAGAGTGTCCGACTATGAATGAGACTACGCTAGAGGACGTATACAATCTCCTACTCTCCATAAAAGAAGGGGCGCCGTACAATGAGATTGTATTAGACGAAACAATACGCATACAGGCGAAGGCGTCCCTTGATAAGATGCTGGAAATTACGCAATGACAAAAGAGGAGTTTGTAAAAAACGCGCTTGACGAGGATATTGGCAGGGGTGATTTGTTTGAGCGCACTATTTTACCGGCGCCCTACTCCGCTTATATCGCCTCAAAAGACGTAGGCGTGTTTGCGGGCGAAGAGTATGCCCGCATTCTTTTTGGACTTTTTAACACCCAATACGAGTTTTTAGTAAAAGACGGCGAAGAGATAGCGCACGGACAAAAACTACTAAAATTGCAAGGTCAAAACACGGATATTTTAAAACTAGAAAGAACGCTTTTAAATATGCTCCAGCACGCCAGCGGCATAGCCTCAAACGCCGCTATTTTTGCAAAATTAGGAGCAAAATACAATGTGTCCACGCTTGACACTAGAAAAACAAGAGCCGGAATGAGGGTTTTTGAAAAGTATGCGGCTAGAGTCGGCGGCGTAAAAAATCATAGATTTGGGCTAGACGACGCCCTCATGATAAAAGATACTCACCTACAAGCGATAGACAACCTAGAAAGCTACATTCAAAACGCAAGAAAAATTATTCCCTTTACCGCAAAAATAGAGATAGAGTGCGAAAGCGTAGAGGCGGCAAAAGAGGCTATCGCCATTGGCGCGGACATCGTAATGTGTGATAATATGACGCCGGATGACGTAAAAACAGTAGTAAACTTCAAAAATAAAACAAACAACAAAATTTTGCTAGAATGTAGCGGAAATATAGACGAAAAGAGTTTTGAAGAGTATGCCAAAACAGGCGTGGACGCCATAAGTATCGGCAAAATCATTCATCAGGCCGTTTGGCTTGATTTTTCTATGAAAGGAGTATGAGTATGAAAGTTTTATTCATAAGGCACGCGCCCGCGCTTAGCCGCGCCAACTGGCTTAGAGACGATATGGAAAGACCGCTAAGCGACAAGGGAATCATAACCGCAAAAAAACTTTTTAAAGAGTTTGCAAAGATATATGATGTTCCGGCTCTTATATACTCATCAGAGGCAATAAGAGCAAAAGAGACGGCTCAACTTCTCTCAAAAAGTTTTAACGGAGTCAAGATAACACAAAGCGCGCTACTAAATCCCGGCGCTTCTTTTAAAGACTTTAAAGCTCTTTTGGCAGACGACTCAAACGAATGTGTGGTCATTGTAGGACATGAACCTGACTTTACCTCAATCATAGGCGCGCTAGTCGCAAACGGTGGAAACCTCTCAATAGACGTCAGAAAAGCTTCTCTTATAGAAATAGACGTAAACGAAGAGTTTAAAGGTGTTTTAAAAGCCGTTATTCCGCCAAAAATATTCAGCTAAGACAAGGTTTATAACGAGTGGCTGACGATAAAGAGTCAAAAACCGAAGAACCCACCAGTAAGCGTATTGAAGACGCCAGGCAGGAGGGAAATGTTCCAAAAAGCGCCGATACAGCGGCGTGGGTTAGTATGCTTGTCTCTATTCCGGCAATTATATTCTTATTTGGTTTCGCCGCCGAAAACGTTTTACGCCTATATCACTACTACATCTCCCTTATTGGAAGAGAGCTTACAAAACCGCTTGTTTACGAGATAATGCTCATTTCAATGCAATACACAATGTTGTCGCTACTTCCAATTTTGGGAACAATTTTGCTAGCGGGGATTATCGGCAATGTGGCGCAGATAGGCTTTTTATTTACAACAAAACCTTTAGAGTTTACCCTAAGCAAATTAAACCCTGTCACCGGTATTAAAAATCTTATTTCATTCACAAAGATTGTAGAAGGGCTGAAGATGACGCTCAAAAGCTTCGCCGCTTTTGGAATTGGGTACTACTACTTTTTAGGATATATCAAAGAGCTTCCAACCGTTTCACTATTTAGTCTAGGCGCTCAACTCTGGTGGCTTGTAGAAAAAGCTATTCAAATATCGCTTATTATGCTCGCCATATTTTTTGTTTTTGCCGCTATAGATCTTTTTTGGACAAGATACAAATTTTTCAAAGATTTGCGCATGACCAAACAAGAGGTCAAAGACGAGTTTAAAAATATGGAAGGAAACCCTGAAGTAAAGGGTAAAATCAGACAGTTGCAGTTTCAAATGTTTAAAAAAAGAATGATGTCCGCAGTTCCAAGCGCAAGCGTTGTCGTAACAAATCCAACACACTACGCCGTTGCTATCAAATACAAAGCCGAGGATGGAGACGTTGCGCCAAAAGTCGTAGCGAGCGGAACCGATAAGATTGCGCTAAAAATAAAAGAGATAGCGTTGGAAAACAATATTCCAATTGTGGAAAATCCGCCGCTTGCAAGAGAGTTGTATGCAAAAGTAGCGCCGGAGGAGTATATTCCGGATACTCTATATCAAGCCGTAGCCGAACTACTTGTATACGTCATGAAGCTAAACTCAAAAAAATAAGCCTTTTTTAGGTACAATGTCCACTATAGCTGTACGTCAATGCAGACTTTCCTCGTGTTTGCGCGTAACATCAGTCAAAAAGGTCTACGGTGTGCAAAAAGCTTTCGAACTAATAAAATCAGCTAAACATATAGTTTTTGCTTCACACATCAATCCGGATACCGATACGCTTGGCTCGGCAATTGGCATGATGCTCTCTTTGGCGTTTATGCAAAAGCATAGCTCTCTATACAACGTTGGCTCCGCCCCCATTTCTTTGTCTTTTTTACCGCGAGTGGACGCCTTAACGCAAGAGTTTCCCCAAGATTGCGACCTTGTAATCTCTTTTGATTGCGCAAACAAGGAGAGACTGCATCTACCAATGGGCGACTATAAAATAATCAATATTGACCATCACGCCTCAAACACACTCTATGGAGACGAAAATATAGTAAACCCATTGGCGCCAAGCGCCGCTAGCGTCGTATTAGAGTTTTTGGACGCAATTGGCGTTAAACCAACCAAAGAAGCTGCGACATGCTTATACGCAGCCTTAGCTGACGATACTGGTTTTTTTCAATACGGCTCTTTGGCAAAAAAACTCTTTTTAGACGCCGCATACCTAATTGAATGTGGAGCCGAGGCGCCATTTGTAACACGTTGCTTAACGCAAAAAGAGCCTTTGTCAAAGATAAAACTACACTCATCTATCTTATCGACTTTAGAGATGATGGCAAATGGGAAACTTGCATTTTTATATATGACAAGAGAGGCTCTCAAGACGGCAAACGCCAATGAAGAGGAGGCAGACGGCGTAGTCGAAACCGCTAGAAGCATTGACGGCGTAGAGGTGGGGCTTTTTTTAAGAGAGCTAGAAAACGGCGATATCAGAGGCTCGCTAAGAAGTAAAACAGCCGCGGATGTCGATAAGATAGCCGCAATATTTGGCGGCGGCGGACACATCAGAGCCGCCGGATTTACACTAAAAAACGATAGAGAGTTTATTGCTGCCGCAAAAATGGTAGCGCTAAAAATTGAGCAAGCATTGGAGCAGGTAAATGGATAAAGATTGGATTAGACTGATAAAGGTATCGGTTCTTTTTGCGTCGATTCTGGGTTTTATAAGTTATATTTACTATTCGCCTCTTTTTGAGAGGGAAGATCCAAAAGTAGAGCTTAACGGCACAGTATACTGGAATTTTAAAACTCCATTTACATTCAAAATATCAGACAATAACGCCATAGGTGATTATAAAGTCGAAATTAAAGACGAGGGCAAAATTACAACCGTCGCGCAGGGCGAGGTTGTGAGCAATCAAAAAGAGTTTAATATTACTCTCTCCTATCCAAAAAACGCTTTTCTACCAAAAACGCCGGAAGCTAAAATGCTAATCGAAGTAGGCGATAGAAGTCTTTGGAACTTTTTTAGACCAAATACCGCGCGCCTAGAGCTTCGAGTAATATGCGACAAAGCACCGCCCGTTGTTTCTGTTATCTCAAACTCATACGCTATCACAAGAGGCGGAAGCTCAGTTGTTATTTTTGAGGCAAAAGATCCAAACCTAAAAGATGTGTATATCAAAACCGCTAACGGTAGAGTGTTTAATGTGCAACCTTTTGTTAAAAAAGGGTTTTATATATCGCTTATAGCATGGGAGTTAGAAGATGATAGATTTTCCGCGTCAGTCGTAGCAACAGATTTAGCCGGAAATAAAAGCTCTGTTCCGATTAGATATTTCTTGCGAGATATGGCGTATAAAGAAGCAAAAATTGAGCTAAAAGATAATTTTTTGAACAGCAAAATAATGGAGCTATCCGGAGCCATGCAGGATACGCCTCAAACAACGCCGCTCGATAGGTTTGTTTATGTAAACAATACGATGAGGGCGGCAAACGAAAAACTCATAGAAAGAATTACAACAAGAATAGGTAATAATAGCGTCGATAGTTTTTTTACGGAATCTTTTTTGCCTATCAAAAACGCTTCCGTGGTCGGAAGCTTCGGAGATCACAGAAGCTATATTTTGAATGACAAAGTAATAAGCGAGTCTTACCACAAAGGCGTCGATTTTGCAAGCGTAAAAGAAGACACGATAGTCTCTCCAAACAACGGAGTGGTAATTTTTGCCGAACCAAACGGAATTTACGGCAATACATCCATTGTCTATCACGGACTTGGATTATTTACTCTTTACGGACATTGCAGCTCATTTTTAGCAAAAGCCGGCGAGTTGGTGAAAAAAAATCAACCGATAGCAAAAACAGGTTTAAGCGGACTAGCATTTGGCGACCACTTGCATTATGGAATACTGGTTCAAGGCGTAGAAGTGCGCCCGGTCGAATGGCTTGACGCAAAATGGATAAAGCTCAACATAACAAATGTTATAAATGAGGCGAAAGATATAATTTCGGGCATGAAATAGATGAAAGTAAAACAAAAAAATATTAGAGTTTTTGAGATTGAGTGTGAAAATTTTGGCGAATTTGAAGCGTATTTGGATAAAAACGCAATTCTGTTAAGAAATTTTTTATTGCTTTTGAAAGGCGACGCGGAGGGCTCATTTGCAAAAGAGTGCAGACGCAAAGCGCTTTGGTGCGCCTCTTATTATGTAGAGCGTAATGAAAATGTTGCGCCCGCTTCAAAAGAAGAGCAAATATCGCAAGATAGTAAGCAAGAAGAAGACGAAGAGAAAAGCGCCGAACAATCTGTCTTTATGGAGAGTATGAGCAAATATGAGCAAAAAGAGCTTGCCAAAACGATACTTGTAGCAAAAAATCTAAGGAGCGGCGAAGATATAGACACCGAAGCGGATGTTACTATAACGGGACGCATAAATAGCGGGGCAAAAGTAAAAACAAGCGGCAACGCTATTGTGCTTGGAACAATAGACGGCGCGCTTGAGACTTGGGGCGACTACATGATGATAAAAAAAATAGGTAAAGGCACAGTAGTTTTTCGCGGTCAAAATATCAAAAAAGAGCTTTTAGACGGCAAAACAAAATTTGTAACGTTTGACGGCAAGCTTAACTTCAAGGATATTTAGTGCGACAAACCACAATATCAAAGCAAGTCGAACTCTCCGGCATAGGACTGCATAAAGCCGTAGTTGTAAAGCTTCGCCTTGAGCCGCAGTCAGAAAATAGCGGTATAGTTTTTTATAGAGAAGACGCGGCAAAAACCATAGAATTAAAACCGGAAAATGTTGTAGACACAAAGATGGCGACCGTCATAGGCAAAGACGGCGTAGTCATTTCAACAATAGAGCATTTAATGTCCGCAATATCAGCCAGCGGCATAGATAACTTGCGGATAGTGATAGACAACGATGAGATACCAATAATGGAAGGTTCATCTTCAGCTTTTTGCATGCTCCTTGAAGAGGCGGGGATAAAAGAGTTGGACGCCGCTAAAAAACTGCTTGTAATTAAAAAAGCTATCGAAGTAAGAGATGGTGATAAGTTTGTCAGGCTCTCCCCTTCAGATGAGTGCAAATACAGCTATGAAATCAAATTTGACCATCCGATGATACAGGTGCAAAAATATGAGTTTGTCTTTACAAAAGAGAACTTCAAAAACGAAATAGGCAGAGCTAGAACGTTTGGTTTTTTGAAAGAGGTGCAATATCTTCGCTCTATAGGTCTCGCCAAGGGCGGAAGCCTTGAAAACGCAATCGTGCTAGACGACCTTAAAATATTAAATCCGGAGGGTCTTAGATTTGACGATGAGTTTGTACGTCACAAAGTGCTTGACGCGATAGGCGATATGACGCTCCTTGGCGCGCATTTTATCGGGCATTACGAGGCAAGCGCCGGAAGCCATAAGCTAAACCATCTACTTACAAAAAAACTACTCGAAAGCGCCGAAAACTATGAGATAGTTGAGCTTAATTTTGAAAAAGAGGGCGAAAAAGAGGGTGTTATGGAGAGTATTAGAGGTTGATTAGGTTTTTATTTTTAACCGTCTCCTCGCCTTTTTCGCTTGGCGTATACGAAGATGATAAACTCATAAAAAAATATGAAAAAGATGGCAAAGCAAGCGACGTTTTACCTGCTATAATAGACGAAGCGCTAAAAAATTTTGAAGCGGACGAAATATATTATACAAATGGTCCCGGTAATCATATGTCTCTTAAAATTGCGTATGTATGCCTAAAATCACTTGCTGTTATCAAAAAAATACCGCTTTATGGGGTGTCACCTTTTGCTTTTAACAATAATTCGCCAATAAAAGCGTTTGGGAATAGTTATTTTGTGTCAAATACTGGTAAAATAGAGTTAATAGGTTTTGAAGAGGAACCATCGCTAACATTTGCGATATTGCCACACAAATTAGAGGTGGACAGACTAAAAGGTTCCGACGAACCTCTGTTTTTGTTGCCACCCGTATAATAGAGCCGCTTTTAAACTCCTAAATAATCTGCCGCGAAATGCGGCTAGCTTTAGTAGCTTAGCGCTCAGCGTAGCTATGACGGGCTTTGCCCGTTATAGCGTACTATTAAAATGTAAATGCAAAGGATTAAGAATTGTTTTTTTCGGTACCCGCAACAAGCGCCAATATGGGGCCTGGATTTGATACGCTTGGCGTCGCCCTCTCTTTAAGAAATGAGGTTGACGTCAAACGCTCTAAATTTTTTAGCGTCTCCATAAGAGGCGAAGGTAAAAATAGTATTAAAATGAAGAGCGGAAATATATTTGTAAATATTTTTAACGAACAATATAAAAATATAACCGGCAAAAAAGATAATTTTCGGTTTGAATTTACAAACAATATACCGATTTCAAGAGGGCTTGGAAGCTCTTCCGCCACTGTGGTTACAGCGGTTAAAGCGGCTTACGAAATGGCGGGTATAGAAATTTCACGAGAGAAAGCGCTAAATATAGCTCTAACTTACGAGCCTCATCCGGATAATATAACGCCCGCAATACACGGCGGATTTAATGTGGCGGCTGTAGAGGACGCAAGGGTTTTTAGTATAAAAAAAGAGATGCCAAGCTCTCTAAAAGCCGTCGTGGTAATACCAAACGTGCATATGTCCACCAACCACTCAAGGGGTTCATTGCCAAAAAGGTACACAAAAGAAGAAGCGGTATTTAATCTTTCGCGTTCTTCGCTTTTGACTGCTCTTTTGTTTGCCGGTAACTACGATATGCTAAGAACAGCCTCAAAAGATAAGTTTCACCAAGAGGTTAGAATGAAAAACTTACCCGAACTCTTTGAAGTGCAAAGGCTAGCGCTTGAGAGCGGAGCCCTTATGAGCACGTTATCCGGCAGCGGTTCCTCATTTTTTAGCATGGTGTACGCAGTCGATGCTGAGAGACTAAAAAGAGTTTTGGAAAATTCATTTGGTTTTTTTAGAATTGAGATTTTTGATTTTGATAACGACGGGCTTATTTGCCAAAAAAGCTAAAAAGCAAAACTTTGGTAGAATTCGAAAAATAATATGAACAAACAACATCCCGTTAGAATGTGTATCGTCTGCAGAAAGCGCTTTTTACAGCACGAATTAAAAAGATTTCAATACATAGACGGGGGCTTAAAAGAGTTCACGAAGTCTGGTAGAAGTTTTTATCTGTGTAATGAGTGCGTCAATTCAAAACAACTTATAAAAAAATTCTCTTCGTTTTTAAAAATTCCAAAAACAGACGCCGAGACCATTTGCGCAAAATTAAAGGAGACCATTTTTGATGGACAATAAGGTAAAAGTTAAAGAGATAGCCGATGAACTCGGATTAAAACCGAAAGAAATTTTGGAGTTTTGCGCAGAGTTTAAAATAGAGGCAAAAAGCCACTCAAGCGGAATAAGTCTTGATGACGCCCAAAAAGTGATGAATTTCTTCATGAAAGGCGAAAAACCAACAAGCCCCGAGGAGATAAAAAAACAAACCGAAGAAAAAACGGCGCCAAAACCCAAAGAAGAGCCTGAGCCTAAGCTAGAAATACAAAGCGCGCAACAACCACAAACCCAAATAAAAGAGGAAATCGTAAAAGATAAACCAAAAGAGCCAGAGATAGCTCCAGTAAAACAAAGAACACAGCCGCCAAGAGAGAGAAAGAATTTTGAAATAATCAGAAAAGCTAATCCACAGCCAAAAGTAGAAGCTATAAATGAGGAAGCTAAAAAAGAAGAGCTCAAAAAAGAGGAAGCCAAGCGAGAAGAGATAAAAAAAGAAGAGGCTAAAAAAACAGAGTTAAAACAAAAATCTGAACAAGCTAAAAAACAAAAAACTCAACACTATACCTCAAAAAAAACAGACGCTATTAAAATAAGCATAGATAGAGAGTTTGCAGACAAAGACGACGACGGCTTTGATATGGTTATGTTGCCAGACTTTTCCATGCAAGACAAATTTTTAGATGACGAAGAAAAAGTTGTTCCGGCAAAAACGGCGGAAAACCAAAAAGCAAAAGCGGGAGTTAAAAAGCCGCAACCAAGAATTAATACTCAAAATATGGCTAGACCGCAAAAAAGAAGAAAATTTAGATCACAAGCGCAAGAGAAAGATAAAGAAGAGGTAGTAACCGACATAGAAGTACACGAAGACATAAGGGTTTATGAATTTGCCGAAAAAATCAATAAACCGCTTGGCGAGGTGATTAAATCTATCTTTAATCTAGGTCTTATGAAGACTAAAAACGACTTTATGGATAACGACCTTATAGAGATACTCTCAGAAGAGTTTGGTATAACGGTTAGTATTTCAAGCGCTTTAGAGGAGTTTGACTACCTAAAAGAGTATGACGACCAAGATATAGAGGTTGGCGGAGAGAGAGCGCCAATAGTTACAATCATGGGTCACGTTGACCATGGTAAAACCACTCTTCTTGACAAAATCAGAAATGCAAAAGTAGCGTCCGGAGAAGCGGGAGGCATCACTCAGCATATCGGCGCGTATATGGTGGAGAAAAACGGACATAAGATAACGTTCTTAGACACGCCTGGACACGAAGCGTTTACGCACATGAGAGCTAGAGGCGCGCAAATTACCGACATAGCCATTATCGTAGTAGCGGCGGATGACGGCGTTATGCCTCAGACAAGAGAGGCTATCAGCCACATCAGAGACGCAAAAGTGCCTTTTTTGATTGCGGTCAATAAAATAGACAAACCGTCCGCAAATCCTGATTTTGTAAAAACACAACTCTCGGAGATGGGTATTACTCCTGTTGAGTGGGGCGGCGACTATGAGTTTGTGCACATATCTGCGAAATCTGGCGAGGGAATCGACACCCTTCTTGATACGATACTTATCCAAGCGGAAATTATGGAACTAAAAGGCAATCCTAAAAAGAATGCAAAAGCTATAGTCGTAGAAGCTTCTCTTGAAAAAGGAAGAGGCGCGGTCGCCACGGTACTCGTACAAGACGGTACGTTAAGAGTCGGCGATACGGTAGTAGTTGGTCAAAACTACGGTAGAGTAAGAGCTATTATCGACGACATGGGTAAACCGCTAAAACAACTAGCGCCATCAGAGCCGGGACAGATACTGGGACTTGACGGTGTGCCTGGCGCCGGAGATGTGCTTGTAGCCGTAGAGAGTGAAAAAATAGCTAGAGAATACGCTGAAAACATCAGGGAACACCAAAGACAAAGAGAGCTTTCAAAAACAACAAAAGCAACTTTTGACGATTTGCACCACCTTATTAAAGAGGGTAAGCTAAAAAGACTAAATATCGTTCTAAAAGCGGATGTTCAAGGTAGTCTTGAGGCCATCAAAGCAAGTCTTGAGAAGATTAGAAACGAAGAAGTCAAGGTTCACCTTGTACACTCTGCGGTCGGCGGTATCACAGAGAGCGACGTCGAGCTTGCAAAAGCGGGTGAAAATACTCTAATCATAGGCTTTAACGTAAAACCAAACACCGTCATCAAAGATAAAGCGGACAACTATGGCGTGGAAATAAAAACATACTCTGTAATTTTTGAGCTAATAGACGACATCAAAGTAGTGGTCGGCGATATGCTCTCTCCAATAAAAGAGCTTGTATCGGTTGCAAAAGCTGAGGTTAGAAATCTATTTACAGTTGGTAAAAACCTTGTAATCGCCGGTTGTATGGTAACGGACGGCACGGTAGCAAGAGGCGCTGAGATAAAAATCCACAGAAACGGCGCTGTGGTGCATGAGGGCAAGATAAACTCTCTAAAACGCTTTAAAGACGACGTAAGAGAAGTTAAATCAGGATTTGAATGCGGTATCGTAATAGACGGCTTTAACGAGTTTAAAGAGGGCGACGTGATAGAGACGTTTAAGACAATCACAAAAGCCGCTGTATTTGAGCAAAATGCGGGGTAATAATGGCGAACAACAAAAGCATTAGAGTTTTAAGGGCGGAGTCGTCGCTAACAGAGCTTATCGGCGAAGCGATAGGAACTCTTGGCAATGAGACTCTAAGTTCTCTTAGCGTTGTGAGAGTTGAGAGCGCTAGAGGTTTATCGGACGCTACGGTTTATATACTTGACGACGGATTTTCGCAAAGCGAAAAACAGAAAATAATTTCAGGACTCAAAAAAAGCTCCTCATATATAGCTAGATATTGTACGGCGCTAGACGCGGTGTCAAAAATGCCGAAACTGACGTTTTATTTTGACGATTCGCTAGAAAAAGAGAAGAGACTAGAAGAGATACTTGGCGGGAAAAAATGAATATTAACGAAATAAAAAAAATAGTAGAGAGCTTTGGCGCGACGCTATACGACGCAGAGCTTGTGCAAGCTGGGGACGAGGGTCATATTTTTAGGGTTTCCATCCAAAAAGAGGGCGGCGTAAACCTTGATATATGCGCC
>RRZU011597821.1_pt1 | contig 15713 bp, 15 predicted proteins | sample 2165561 | NCBI WGS metagenome assembly RRZU01 (sample SAMN10456909, study PRJNA506462) | wastewater metagenome | isolation source: wastewater sludge | place: USA: Moscow, Idaho
ACAGTAAAAAGCACGGCTATATATATCTGTAAATGCTTGCCCAATCAGCATCGGTGCATAAGAAGCAAGAACTCCTGCTGTCATAATAATCGATTCATTGCCAAATTCTCCCCGTCCAAAGACAAAGGAAATAATAGGTTCTGCTAAGACAATCAAACCAACGATACAAGGAATTAAGAAGGTAGCCATAGATATCGATGTATTTCTCGTTATCCTTTTTAATTCATTATAGTTTTTGTCAAGAGCTGCATTACTCATAGAAGGATAAACAGAAGTACTAATCGGAACAATCAGAATTCCCGAAAACATACCTGTGAGACGTATGGCATATTCTAAAGCTGAGATTCCCCCTACCACAACTAGAGAGGCAATATTCTTATCGATTATATTTCCAATATCCTGAAACAAAAGCGAAATAATCATCGGCGTGGCAAAAAACACGAGATCCCTTACCTGACGATCTCTGATATCTATACTTAGGGAGTGGGTATAACCTGTTTTTTTCAACTCAGGAAAAATCCCGATAAACTGCAGAAGATATCCTACCATAAAACCGAAGGGCAAGAGACGATAGTCGATCATGCCGCTTAGGATTATAAAAATGATGACTGTGACATTTGCTATAAAGGGAGCAAATGCAGAGACGATAAAGCTTTTATTAGCATTTAAATAACCTTGATATAAATTAAATAAAGATAAAGAATATACAGAAAATATCATTATCCTTGTAAAAAAGACAGCTGTTGTTAAAGTTTCTCCCTCAAATCCGGATGCAAAAAGTCGAACAACCGGCTCTGTAAAAAGGAGTACGAGGGCTACAAAGACTGTGATTACTAGAAAAGATAAATTTCCCACATTCGAAGTAAAGACGACAGCGTCATCGCTTCCCTTGTTTTTTCGTACTCTGTTGTAAATAGGAATAAATCCTACAGTCATAGCTGTTGCTACAAAACCGGATAAAAGATTCGGTATTGTCGACGCGATGACATACGCGTCCTTTAAAGAGCTGGTTCCGTAAAAATAAGATACGACCATTTCTCTTGCAAACCCTATTATTTTTGATAGTGCTGATATCAGCACGAGTAAAAAGGCTGTATTTCCCATGTGTTTCTCCTTACAATCTTTAATTTTTTTTAATTTTACTTATCACTTTCTCTAAGATTTTATGAGCATCTATGACATTAAAAAATATCAATACACTAAAATACAGTATAGCAGAAAAGACAACGGTTAAAATCAGCGATAAAACCGGATTCATAATATTTGATCCAAAACCATTAAAATAATATGCAAAAACCCCCATTATTATCGAATCCCCTATTATAATCATAAATTTATGTATGAATATTTTTAAACCAAGTTTCCCTATTCTAGACCTCAGAACCCACATTAGAAGAAATGCATTTACTGCTCTTCCGATAGATGAAGAGAAAGCAAGTCCTGACAATCCCATAAAGGAAGAGAGCACAAAGTTCAATACGATATCTACTATCATTGAAATACTAGATAAGATAACTGGTGTTTTTGTATCTTTCAATGAATAGAACGCCCGGTTGAATATATCTGTAATCCCGATTCCAATCAGCATGGGGGCATAATACATCATCACAGTAGATGTCATAAGAATAGAATCTTCTCCAAAAGCACCCCTGCCATATACAGCCGAAATAATCGGCCGACTCAAAGCAATTAACCCAACGATTGACGGAATATTCAAAAGACTGATGATAGTAGCATTTTCAATCGTTATCTGTTTCAATTCTTCAATTTTCCCTTGAAACCCTATTTTACTCATAGTGGGATAAATCGCTGTAGTAATAGGAAATATTAAAATTCCTGTCACAATTCCTATGATACGGTAGGAATAATCTAATGCAGAAACCCCTCCTTGAGCAATGTAGGAAGCAATATTATTATCGATCAGATTTGCAATATTCGATACGATAAGCGCTGCCATCATCGGAAGGGCAAGACGAACAAAGTCCCGTACACTTTCCTCTTTAAAATCAAAACAAAAACTATGTTTATAGTGAAGCTTCTTTAAGCCAGGTGTAATAAAAAGAAACTGCACAAGATACGACACAATAAATCCTATCGGCAAATATATAATATCGACCAAACCTGCGGCGATGGTAAAGAGTATAATTACTGCATTCATACTAAAGGGTGCTAAGGCTGATAATACGAAACTGTCATTTGCATTTAGATAACCTTGATACAAGCTGAACAAGGATATGGAATAGAGAGAAAAAATCATGATTCTCATATATTGTATGGTCAATTCCAATACTTCTCCTTGATATCCTCCCGCGATAAGCTTTACCACACTTTCTGGAAAGAAAAGAACGAAAAGAACAAAAAAAGTTACAATTGGAAATATCAAATTCGCTATACGGCTTGTAAAAAGATCCCCCTGCACTCTTCCCTTTTTATTTTCTCTTGTATAAATGGGAATATTTCCAATGGTTAGGGCTGTCCCCACAAACCCGGCTAGTATCGTCGGTATGGCAGTCGCAATTACATAAGCATCTTTTGTAATCCCTGTTCCAAAAAAATAGGAAAACACCATTTCCCTTACAAACCCCAAAATTTTAGATACTGCAGAAATAATCATTAATAGCAAAGCTGTAGATTTCATAATATTCCTCTTCTCATATTTTTACCACAATAGCTATTTTAATCGATCTCAATCATAACTACAACTTTTTAAAAAAAGAAACCGCCGAAGCGGTTTATATTAATTCTTTTTCTTTACTTTTTTGTTGATAAAGGTCTTGATATATTCCATTCGAATAACACGCAGAAGAAAAATCATAATAATATATACAATTCCCGCAGCCCCGATAATTACAAGGACACTTAATATCAAGGGCAATGTATCTAAGAGTATGGATTGTAATAGATAGATTGTTCCTCCCATCATCACTGCAGCCAATATAATTTTCATAATCGTTGGACTGATTTTTCTAAGACCAATTCCTTGCATTCTTCGTCGAAGAAATACATAAAGAAGAATTGCATTGACAAATCTTCCTATCGATGTAGAAAGAGCCAAACCGTTTAACCCCATAAATCTTGACAATGTCACATTTAGAATAATATCTACAAGGATTGAGATTATCGATAAAAACACAGGTGTTTTTGTATCCTCTAAGGAATAAAATACTCTGTTGAAAATATCCGTGATCCCTAACCCGATCAGAAGAGGTGCATAATAAAATAAGGCTCCAGAGGTCATAAGGATCGATTCTTGGCCAAACTCTCCTCTGCCGTATACAAAGGCTGTAATTGGCCCGCTAAGCATCATCATCCCAACTGTTGCCGGAATTAACAGCCCTAGCATAACCGCTATATTGTTGCTTGCTACTTCCTTTAATCTCCCGTATTCTCTTCGAACGCCAAGCTGGCTTAATGTTGGGTAAATAGACGTCGCAATGGATGTGATAAGAATCATTTGTACCATATTGACAAGTCTATTCGCATACTCCAAAGAAGAAATACCGCCGACAGCGATAAAAGATGCAATATTTTTATCGATGATTGTCCCGATATTTTGAACAACCATTGCCAGCATCATAGGTGCTGCCAGCTCTAAAAAGAGTTTTACATAACGATCTTTAAAATCAAACGTAAAGGTATAATGAAATTCTTTTTTCTTAAGGAATGGATAAAGAAATACGAGTTGAGCGAAATATCCTAAGAAAAATCCCACAGGCAAAAATATATTATTGATGATGCCTGCAGCTATTGTAAAAAGTATTACGATAATATTCATCATAAAAGGAGCGACTACTGTAGGTACGAAGACATCATGAGCATTCAAATAACCTTGATACAAACTGAAAAAGCATGTGAAATATACAGTAATAATCACAATGCGCAAAAAAGAAACCGTCGTTGCCAACGTTTCTCCTGTAAATCCTCCTGCAAAAAGCTTCACGAAAGATATCGGGAACAATTCTATAACAAGGATTGCGATTGTAATAATAATAAATAAAAAGTTCGTTATTTTAGAAGTATAAAGATTCGCCTGCTCCTTCGACTTTTCTTTTAATATTCTATTGTATACCGGTATAAACCCTATCGTGATTGCTGTTCCCACAAAGCTGACAATTAAACCCGGCGCGGAGGTGGCTATAACATAAGCATCTTTCACCGCTGACGTTCCATAAAAATAAGAGAAAACCATCTCTCTTAAAAATCCCATCACTTTAGACAATGCTGAGATAATCATTAAAATAATTGCTACCGATTTCATAAATTATTCCTTCATTTCACTTGATTTTTTAAGCTAAACTTTCTTTTAAAACACGTTCAGCATTTCTATAACTCATTTTTTCTATTTGATCTTCTGTAAAACCGCTTTTCTTTAGTTCTAATAGAAATTCATTCATTTCTATTACATTAGAGATCTCTAAATCTCCCAGAATTCCGTCAAAATCAGAACCAATAGAGATCACATCTTCTCCACCTACATTAATGATGTGTTTTATATGCTCTAGATAATCCGATTTCCTGCTATGCCAATCTTTTGGAATACTGCTTAAAAAAGCGGGACAGATATTTGCCCCTATGATACCACCTTGTTCGCCAATAGCCTGAATCATATCGTCTGTCAAATTCCTAGGATGATTTACTAAGCTGCGGCTATTTGAATGAGATGCAACAAGAGGCTTCTTTGATATATCCAAAACATCCCAAAAGCCGCCATCTGACAGATGAGAAACATCAATTATCATAGACAATTCATCCATAGCTGCGACGACTTCCTTCCCGAAAGGTTTTAAGCCCTTATTCATAATAGATGGAATTCTGGAGTTCGGATAGCCTATAGAATTTTCATGATTCCACAATAGGGTCACTAAAGAAACTCCTAAATCCTTCAGCAAAAAAAGATCCTCCATTTTCTTGATTACTCTGCCATCTTCAACAGATATAAATATCGCCGTTTTCCCGGCGCTTAGAGCTTTCTGATAGTCTTTGTATCCCTTTGACACAAGAATGGAATCCCTGTACTTTTTCTCCATTTTTTCAGATACAATACGCATTCGCGGATATAGTCTTTATCTTCCATGAGAATTCCTGGATAGTCATAGTAGTCGTCGTTATACAAATAAATCGCAAAGAACTGAGCTTTTAACTGGACTTTTTTCATTTGTTCTATGGTGACAGAGCTGTACTCATTTTGATAGAGATCCTGGTCTTTTTGAAAAACATTCTTTATGATGGAGTCGCAATGCAAATCGATATACATTATCTAACCTCGAAACTAAATTTATGGTCAATATTTAACATATCCCGCACTTCCATAAATTCTTTTTGAATTCCACTGTTGATGAGGAGTCCTTCTCCCACTCGCTTTTGTGATTGGATAAACTCTTTCTCTCCTGCAGTGAATATTCTCTCTTCGCCTTCGGCTTTTTTTGAATTTCTTAATTCTCTTAGAATATTCCCAGTTATCTTTTTGAATACATCAGCTCCCATAAAAGCTTCTGTGTCAATAGCTATAAAGAAATGCCCCAGATGGTATGGAATTTTTTTATCCTGATCAAAACCAGACAAACTTTTCATAAAGGAACCAGCTTGTAACGCTGCAGAAAGAATTTCGACAACCGTTGTATAACCATAGCCCTTGTAACCTCCTAATTCTTCCCCTATCCCTCCTAAAGGAGTCAAAGCTGCCGTACCGGCTTGCAGCGCTTTTAATATTTCTTCGCTATTTGTGAGAGTCTCGCCTTTTTCATTGATCACAAGTCCTTTCGGTGTGTCTTTTCCTTGGCGATTGTAAAGCTCAATCTTACCACGCTGGCAAGTACTTGTTGCGCAATCTAATATAAACGGAAACTCTTCATCTGTCGGCATTCCAAATGTTAAAGGATTTGTCCCCATCATATTTTCCACACCAAAAGTCGGCGCTACTGACGGTCTCGCATTTGTTCCTGTAATTCCGATCATATCCTGTTCAGCTGCCATCGCTGCATAATATCCTGCGATGCCATAATGGGAGGAATTCCTCACAGCTACCATTCCCATTCCATATTTTCCAGCTTTTTCGATAGCGGTTTTCATAGCTTTATGGGAAATAACCATACCCATCCCATCATGCCCATCTACTACTGCTGTTGTAGCTGTTTCTCGAATTATTTCAAAATCAGTAATAGGATTTAGTATTCCATCCATGATACGGTCGATGTATATCGGCTTGAAACGATTGCAGCCGTGACTTTCTATCCCTCTGCGGTCACTTTCTAAAAGCACATCTACACATATTTCTGAATCTTTTTCAGGAACTTCTAATTTCATAAAGGCTTCCTTCATAAAACATCCTGCTTCTTCCCAAGAAAGATAGACTTTTCCTTCCTTCATTTCGGCCTCCTATTCACCCTTCGTTATATACTGGCTCTGAATATAGCCTGCTGAATTTTCGATAATCACTCTGGTCCAGCTGACTCCATCGACATCTTGTTCCTCTAAGATTTCCACAGCAGTTCCTTGAGGAACCTGAGTAAGAACATCAGAATTCACATCTGCCTTTGTCCTAAGATTTACCTGCTCTTTTGTCGTTGCTTGCTGACTTGATCCTTCATTCAATTCTGTTATAACTTCTACCGTTTCTGTCCTTTCTCTTTTAGAGCTGTAGCTTTCTTCTTTATAGCAGCTTGTAAAAAGAAACAAAAACAGTATTAAAAATAAATATTTTTTTGAATTCTTCATGAATGTCTCCCTATTCTGATTCTATGTAGGTTAAAGATAGACATTACCCTAAACCTTTTATATCGTTCAAAACGAATCCTAGGACTTTTCCATTTAAATGATCAATACGATTTAAGGATGTTTGGATATCTTCTCCTTGGGTTCGGCCTTTCTCGACAATTAGTATTGTTCCATCAGCATAATTCGACAATATTCCCGCATCCGGTACCAAAGAAAGCCCAGGTGTATCCAATAAAACATAATCATAGTGATCTTTTACGGATGCTAATAAATTTTTCATTTTAATAGAGCCGATAAGCTCCACCGGATTCGGTGGAATGGGTCCGGCTAGAATAATATCAAGATTCGTAAATTCCGAATCTCCTACAACCACCTCTGCAGGAATAACATTATTAATAAGAATATTGACAAGCCCTCTTCCGCTTTCGTAGTTCCCTAGTTTGTCTATAGAAGGCGATCTTAAATTACAGTCTAATAAAAGAACTGTCTGTCCATCTTCTGCCAAGCTTTTCGCCAAACCAAAGGCTATAGTGGATTTTCCTTCATTTTTGCCAGGCGATGTGACTGCTATCACATGAATATTCTCTGCATCTTTAGCAAAGCGCAAATTTGTTCTCAAAATAGAAAAACATTCTTCTAATAAGGAATAAGAACTGTCGTATTTTTCTTTAGTCTTCTTCTGCATTCTCTTCCTCCTTGAATAGATTGCTGATCTCTCTTGAAGTTTTGCTTTCCTTATTTATCTGAGGAATTTCTCCTAAAACTAGTATTTCATATCTTTCTTTTAAGGCTTCCACCGACATAAAAGAATCGTCATCTCTCTTCTTTTTCAATTTTTTTATCACTCCGATTAAAATTCCGATGGCTGCTCCCAGTACTACAGCTGCTGCTTTGTATTTTAAATCCGCTTTTGTTGGAAGCTTTGCTTCGTCGATGATTTCTACTTCTTCTCCTTGCAGGAAGGCAGAGATATCTTTTTGAAAAATTTCAGCACTTTCATTTGCCAAATCCATTGATCGTTCCGCTATGGTATCATTCACTTTTATTTCAAAGAGATGAGATTCTCCAAGTGCGTCTGCTTTTACTTTCTTTTTAAATTCTTCAGGCTTAAAATCAATCTCTAAATTTCCTAAGATTTGATCTCTTATTTTATTAGACTGCAAAACTTCATTATATGTATTTATTTTACCCTTGTCTCGAGTAAACCCTTCTGCTTCTGCCGTAGTTGTCACCCTTAATATCGTATTCGCTGAATAGACAGGTCTTACAAAAAAATGAACGATACTAAAAAAAACTGCTCCCCCTATTAAGGCCATCAATATTAATTTAAGAATATCCGTAAACAAAAATTTTCTCATATTATAATCTCCATAAGACAATAAAATTCTATTTAATAAATTAATTTTACTTTGTATAAATATCTTCAATTTATAATAGAATATCATAGTAACTCTAATTATGAAAGAGTAGAAAATCTAAGCCTTTTCAAACAAAAAAACAGGCTTACGCCTGTTTTTTTGTTTATTCCATTGAGATACTGTTTGTCGGACAACTCTCTTTTGCTTCTTCGCATTCTTCCATAAGATTTTCAGGGATCTCCTCATCTATCGCTACAGCCAGGTCGTCATCATCCATACTGAATACGTCAGGACAGATATTAACACATACTTCACAGCCTATACATGTTTCTTTGTCAACAAATGCTTTCATTTTAATTCCCCCTTTATTTTATAATAACAGTATATCTTATCATTTCCTTTTTCTCAGTATCCCCTGTTACCTCTAAGAAAATCCAGAGAGTTCTGATATACTTATGAAGAGGTGATATATATATGACATGCAAACATCTAATACGAAGAAGAATTATAAATCGAAAGGATTTAGAATCTCTTCCATCTCCTGTATTATTCCATGTAGGAAAAGACGATTCAAAAGACAATTCTAAAGAACTTAAAAGCTATGCCGAAAATGCATTTTTTATCGGCTTTAATTCACTGGTTGGAAAAAGAGAAAAACATGGAGGAAACTATCCTCTTCCTGATATGAACGAATTCGCAAAAAAAATGATGCGAATCGGTTTAAATCCTGGTACACTAGTCGTTATTTACTCTCCCATCGATATCTCTTATGCTGCACGATTTTGGTGGATGCTGAAAACGATAGGAATAACAGGATATGTACTCTATGATGCAGAAGAAATGAAACATTACGAGCACAAGCAGCCTAAAATCATGAACTATGAACAACTTGTCTTCGATCCTTCCCAAACTGCAAGCTGTGAAGAAATCAAAGAGCACCTCAATGATCCTGATTATTATATAATCGATTCCAGAGATGAAGACTGCTATTGTGGGAAAAGTTCACAAGGTCATATCCCTGGATCTCATCATCACTATTATAATGAACTTCTTCAAAAGGGAATACCAGACTATCCTGATATTAACCCGATGTTTCCAATAGAAGAGGAAGAAAATATTATACTATACTGCAACTGCGGCATTACTGCTACAGTAAACGCTCTCCTTCTCGAATCCATTTCAATTCCCTACCGAATCTATGTTGGGGGTTTTAGTGACTGGATTAGCTATGATGGAGCCACAGTTGAAAAATAATTTATCTTTTGTTTCATTTAAAAAGGAGCTCGATCCGCAAAAGAATTTGCCTTGAGCTCCTTTTTCTATTCTACTCCTTGCTTCTTGTATATTCTGCAATAATATTTTCAAAACCGCGGCACGACCGTGTCAGCTCATCTATTTCTATATATTCATCAATAGTATGGGCAATATTCTCCTTCGATGGACCATACCCAATGGTAGGTATTTTCTTTTTCCCACAATAATAGCTTCCGTTTGTACAAAAATCAAAATGAGAAAGCTCTGTTTCTATACCTGCTTTTGTCAATCCTCTCTGGGCTGATTGTACAATCTCATGATCCTTATCTATTATCCAGGCAGGAAAAAACCGCTCTTTTTTAAACCTTTTTCCTGTATAACAATAGCCGTCTCCGTTCACAATATAGGCTTTTCCTTTAAAATCAGGATCTTCTCTTTTTATAGAATTCAAGATATCTTGCACCTGCTTTAAAACATCTTTCTTTTTTTCTCCGACTAATGTTCTTCGATCTAAAGTAATAGAACATGTTTCAGGTATCATCGAATCGCCGGGATAGGGGCTCGATATCATATCTGTTACTTCCAAAATCCCTTTTCCTAAGATGTCATGTTTTGTTAATTCTAATTCCTTTAATTTGTTCAGGAAGGTATTCATTTTTAAAACAGCGTTCACCCCTTTTTCTGGATGGGAACTGTGCCCTGTTTTTCCATAGGTTTCTACTCGAATTTCAGCTCTGCCCCTTTGTCCGATCTTTATCGTTGAAGACGTTGCTTCTCCTATAATAACAAAATCCGGATTTACTTCTTTAACAATATGTTTGCAAGCAACACCCTCAAAAACTTCTTCATAAACTGTACAGGCTATATGGACTTCTCCTGCAAAGTTTCCCTTTACTTTGTTTCTAAATCGGGCGATAGCGAAAATCATAGACGCCAGACTTCCTTTCATATCTGTAGTTCCTCTACCGAAAATTTTGCCATCTTCTATTTCCCCACTATAAGGATGATGCGTCCATTTTGTAGAATCTAGAGGGCTGACAGTATCCATATGACCGTCTAATAAAATGACCCTGCCAGGCTGATTTCCTTTGATACAGCCTGTTACACTGCCCATATCGTCAATCCGCACTTCTTCAAAATCCAGTTCCTCTAATTTGCCTTTTATAAACTCTGCTACATCATGCTCTTTCCCGGACAAACTCGGTTTTTGAACTAATCCTCTGGTAAATTCAACTAATTGTTCATCATTCAGCCTCACAATACGCCTCCTTTAAAAATAAAAACTCTCTCGCTTAGCAAGCCGAAAGAGCTTTTGTTTTTATTTAATTCATTTTACGATAGCGTTCGATATTATCGTCACTTAAAAATTCATAAGCATTATTTACTTTCTGAAAGATTTCTTTCGACCCCGGTTCTTTATTAATATCAGGATGATATTTTTTAGCCATCTTGCGATAAGCCAACTTTATCTCATATTTATCAGCAGATTCGCTGACACCTAAAGTCCTACAGGCTTCTTTATACTGCCTGTTAAAATCATTCAAAGGATTTTGATAATAATGTCCTTGATTATTATCATACCCATTTTGGCCTGTATATCCACCGTAATGATACCCACTTCCGTTTGTCCAGTATCCGCCGGTAAAATTTCCACCAAACCACTGATTAAAACGCTCATCCCACATTCTCTGCTGCTCTCTCTGTCGCTCTTCTCTTTCTTTTCGAGCTTTTTCATCCTTCATGCGAATATATTTGTCTGCATAATCTCTAAAAGTACCAAAAGATTCCTTGTTATCATCGATTAGATATTCGCCGTAATCGCTTAGAAATTCGATTAAACTATATTTGAAGTATTTCAGCTGAGATACAAAGGATGTCCCTAGAATCGGGAAGATCACTAATATTAAAAATGCCAGCCATACTAAAGGGTCCCCTAAAAGAGGAATGATAAATACAGGAAATAAAAACACCAACAAACAGCCGAACATTCCTATAAAAGATAATACCGCCCCGCCTAAACTTCGGACTATATTGACAGCTGTTTCTATAATTGCTATTAAAAATCCTATAAAATAATCAAGACCTTTTGCAAAACCCTTTACTAATTTTCCAAAAAACTTTGCCATTAATTATTTTCCCTGCTCTTTCTATATTTTCCTAATTCAATTTCATCTTCTATTTCTAGTCCTCTTTCCCCTGCCAGATGCTCTAAATGATGTCGGAATTCATGGCGTAAGGTGTCTCGTAATTTTTCTTTTAATCTCTCTTTCGGAAGATATCCATATACATTCATAAAGGATCCGTAATAGATCCGAATCATATTTCCGTACACACCTCGTTGATATTCTCCTAATATATAAAGATCATTACCCATTCCTTCCGGATGATACTTAATTTGATCAAGCAAAGAAACACCACCGTGAAGTTTTTCGAAAAACTCTACGGGAAGCTCATGAACTAATTCTTCTAATATTTCTTCCACCTCTTCTATTGAATAATTATATTTTCCCATAATGTCCCTTTATTTTTATAATGGTTGTATTATATCATATTAATAGGATCTCATCTTTTTTCTATGATACAATAAGCATATGTAAAAATAATGTATAAGAAAGCATGGTGTATAGATTGGATTTTTTAAAAGAACAAAATATCTCAGACAAATTAATACAAGATGTTATATATTTCCGAAACTATTATAAATTAAAAAAGGAATTTTCAAACCGGATTCCTCAGCCTCAATTTATGTATTTAGGCAAAGAAATTTGGGAGATGAGCTTAACTGCAATTCTAAACGGTTCCCATCTTCTTTTGACCGGACCGAAAGCAACTGGAAAGAATGTATTATGCGATAATCTATCTTTAGTCTTTAGACGACCCCAGTGGAATATGTCTTTTCATGTTAATGTCGACAGCAATATTTTAATTGGAAGTGATACCTTTAAAGATGGAGAGGTAAAATTTCGCCCCGGACCCTTGTATCTTACTGCAAGAGAAGGAGGATTCGGAATTTTAGATGAAATCAATATGGCAAAGAATGATTCTATTTCTGTCATCCACTCAGCTTTGGACTATAGAAGAGTTATCGATGTCCCAGGATACAAAAGACTTCCTCTACATGAAGCGACGCGCTTTATAGGAACTATGAATTACGGTTATGCCGGTACGAGAGAACTGAATGAAGCATTGCTGTCAAGATTTTTAATTATTGATATGCCACCGATCAGCAAAGAACACCTATCCTATATCTTAAATAAAGAATTTTCATTAACAGAAAAAGGCGCTGACTTGTTTACCCAGCTGTTTATGGACCTGCAGAAAAAAAGTCTTCATTCCGAAATTTCTTCAAAGTCCATTGACCTAAGAGGACTTTTAGCCGCAATAAAATCCGCTGAACGAGGACTGGATATAGACCTAGCCCTAGATATGGGTATTGTCAATAAATCTTTCGACCCCTTTGAAAAAGAAATTATAAAAGATATTATAAAAAGTTTATTTCCAAGGAATTTGAAATCCTCAGAACTCTTTCAATAGGTGAAGACATGGAAAAGATGCGCAAAGAAAATATTACATGGACAATTTCGGAGGACTATAATTTCAAACCCTCTTATCTTTTTTTCAAAATTAGAAATGACAGGTCTGATTTTTATAAATATGCCTTAGCAGGTCTCTCCTATAAATATTTTGATATCCAGGCGATAGAGGATTTTTATTTTCTTTATAAAGAAGGGAATTTTTCTAATGAAGAAATACGAATGGTAATACAAATCACTTTAGAGAATGTATTATGGGACTTTTTCTATGAGAAACGCCCAGGGGTACTTTTTTTTCGAGAACAATTTATTGAAAAAACTATAAGGAACTACTCCTTTCATCCGCCGAAGGATCTTTCAGAAGAATTAGAATATGCCTTTTATCTAAAAAAATCGAATGCCGTTCCTAAAACATCGCCTCAAACCCTTCTCCTGTTAGAAAGCATCTTAGAAGTTTCTATTATGAACACATCAGATTTTATAGTAAAACTTAAAGAAATTATCGACACCTTTTTTCATATTAACGAGAGCCTTAAAGTAGAATATGCAGCCAAAAAGATAGTAGAAAATACAAAGTGGAAAGAAAAAAACAAGAAAAAAAACAGCCTCCCTTACAAAAAAGAGAGCTTCTTCAACCCGGAACGAGAGCAGCTTGAATCTGCAGAACTGGCAAGAAGCACAATATTTTCCGAAAAAAACATCGACGAAGATGAACATTCTGCACATTCTATAAATATAGACAATATAAAAGGCGAAAGAGATATAGAAAAAATTGCCATAAGCATCTATGGAAAGCCTATTCTTCCCCCCTATCTTGTAGACCAATTAGAAAAAAATCTTTGTACAGATACCCACAATGGCTGCCGGTTGCTAATTACAGAAGGACTTTATGAAGACAGTTTAAATGAAAGATTTCGAGATAGTATACGTCTTCACCAAAAAGAAGAAAACAAGAAACATTTCGAAGACAATAATATCCTCTATCGAAGAAGCATCGCAAAACTTTCTCATATACTAGAGCAGCATGTTTTTGCAGATTTAGAAGACCAATCCCTTTTAAGCAACAGCGGCCGCCTCGACTCCTCTAAGCTTTGGCGTTATTCCGTTTTAAAAGACCCTTATATTTTCCAAAGAGAGGTCAAAGATCAGATGGGAAACTTTACAGTAGATATTCTTTTAGATAATTCCGCTTCTCAGCAGGACAGACAGGCTCAAGTAGCTGCTCAAGGCTATATCATCGCCTCTGCTTTGACAAAACTTCATATCCCCACAAGAGTAATGGGTTTTAATAATTTTAATCATATACAAATTTTAAAACTGTACCGCGATTATGAAGATAGTATTTCTAAGAATGAAAAAATCTTCGAATACCTAGCCTCCGGTTCTAATCGAGACGGTTTAGCGATTAAAACAACCTTAGCTCTTATGAATGAAGACTCTCACGACAATATCCTTATCATTTTAAGTGATGGAAAACCAAATGACAAAGTCAGCGTAGGTGCAGGAAAAACCAGAAAACAAAAGGCTGCAGATTATACTGGAAATTTAGCAATTCAAGATACTGCAAAAGAAGTTTTTAACGGTAGGAACAAAGATAAAATTATCTTTGGAATCTTTACGGGAGAGGAAGAAGATTTAGAACAGGAGAAAAGAATTTACGGCCCGAATTTTGTATATATAAGAAATATTGAACGATTCTCAGATATTGTAGGATCTTTTTTAAAGAAAATTGTTGAATCACGATAATATATTATTATAAAGATACAATGACCTTCTGCACTCGTAGATCTTCTTAGGACATATTCAGGTCATAATTATTGAATTTTTCAATTCTTACAAGAAGCAAGATGAATAATAGAAGATTCCATTTTTTTAAATCATCCTGCTTTTTGGCTTAAGGTTAAGAGGGTATTACTCGCTCTCTAGAAAACAATAGATATCTTAAAAGTCCAGACCTCCATTTTCAAAGGCTGGCAAAGGCCAGAGACAAATTCAAGAGCTCTCTTATGAAGATGTAATTATGTAGTATGACCCATGTAATCAAAGTAAGAAAGACTAAGGACAAATCTTCATATTACAAAGAAATTTACAGGCCTCTACTACTCATTTCAGGAGCACGGAATAAAATAAACTCCCCAAATTTCCATAGGCATTTTATTCCGCTGCTGAATACAGATATTATATTCTTATTTATTCCTCTTCCTCGTTCTCTTCTAGTTCATTGATATAGCGATAGATAGTGGCTTCGCTGCTGTTTAGTTTTTTTGCGATAATCGGTACAGATCCTTTGATTAAAAGGATCCCCTTTTTCTTCAGTTCATTTACCATATTCACTCGATCTTTTTTTCTAATTTTTTCATTCTGCGCCGACTTTTCTTGTAGTACTTTGTCAATAACTTCATCCACATAGTCTTCTATATTTCCGCTTACAACTTCCACTTCTTCATCTAGGGATAAATCTTCTATCCGTTCGAATCGATAATCTTTCAGCAAATTATCCGGATGGCACATACCCATAATTGCTCTACTGACATCTTGATATCTAGAATCGTCAAATGTTATACAGAGTAGTCCTACTAGCTTTAAATTATCTTTAATATAAATTGTCGAGCTCCTAAGCGCTTTATTTTTCATTGAAACAGAAACATAATTTACTTCATAATTTTTCTCTTTATAACGTTCTGATGATATGATTTCCAGCATTGATGGAGACAAGGGCGATCCTAACCCCCGATTTGTTATATGTCCGTTTGCTATAGCAATAATAGACTTATCCCCCATCGCTAAATCGTGTAAGGCAATCTCATAACTAGGTCCCAATACCAGCCCTAAAAAATTCACTAAATCTACATAC
>RRZU011990769.1_pt1 | contig 15711 bp, 15 predicted proteins | sample 2165561 | NCBI WGS metagenome assembly RRZU01 (sample SAMN10456909, study PRJNA506462) | wastewater metagenome | isolation source: wastewater sludge | place: USA: Moscow, Idaho
CACATCAAATCAAACAGAACCCCAACAACAACCCTGAAAATCAACTGACCTTAAAAAATATCACGAAGCGTCAGCGTTTTGCGGAGCATCTTATCTTATATAGCAAAGAATCAAACAAATAGCTTCATATGATTCATAAAAAATATCAAATACCGTGACGTTTTAATTTCGCAAGAATCGACAAAACAGCCCCGTATAAGATATCAAAAAAATACACACACTCATAAATTTCTATTTAAATATAATAATATATAATGTATATAATAATAGAACATGGTTGAAAATAGCTTTCAGCAACAATTCTGTGAAAATTATTATAATGAAGATAAAGAAGGATTTGCTAACTTTAAGAAATGGATTAGAAAACATAATTTAGAAACTAAAAAATATTATTGTAAGTTATGTAATATTAATTGTCCTGAAAATGGGAAATTAAAAAAACATTATAAAACTCAATCACATAATAGAAAAGAAATGTCATTAGAAGATATCAATATAATTTAATTTCATATTAAATATAATAATATATAATGTATATAATAATATAATGCCAGTTTTAGAATGTCAAAAAAGAGCTTACAAAGCTTATGTAGCTAGAAAGAAAGAAGCAGGTACATGGAAGAATTACAGTAAAAAGGTTCAATGTCCAATCTGTAAGAAAGAACATTTAAACACTAACAAACATCATCATATTGTGACTAAATTTCACAATGAAGCTTTAAAAACATTTATTGCTAATAATCAACCACTTTAGAAATAATAAAAAAAAACATATTTTTTTTTGCACGCATAATATACTAGGTAGAATTACTTTTAATTTTATTTCTATTTAAAGACATAATATATAATAACTATATATAACAATATAAATATGAGTGTGATTAATCCTAAAACTAAACGCTCTGTTAAAGTTAATTCTAAGGTATTTAAAACTCTTTTAGAGGATTTTAATTATGAAGGAAACCTACTAGTACCAAAAAATAAATCTACTTATGGATTTAGTAATAAGTTAAACCATTGGATACAAATGTCAAAGGTAAATAAATCTTATGAAAAAAAAAATGACGTTATTACATTAAAGGAAGGTTTAGTAAAAGCTCCAACATCCCGTTATATCAAAAAAGACGGAAGAGCATTTAAGAAATTTTTAAATCTAGGATATAAATTTAAAAATAATACTTTTGTAAAACCTGCTATTTCTTATGATATTAGCGATAATGACTTTAAAGTTTTTAACTTTGATAAAAATAAATTAAAAGATGCTAAACAGATTGTAATCATTACAGATGATGGGGATAAAAAATATGTAGATATGACATCAAAAGATTTAATTGAAGCTATTAAACAAAAAACATATGATGAAATTAACGATAATATCCCTTTTGTTATTAAAGTCATTTTAACTAAAAAGGTTAAATTCGGAGTTGCTTATGAGGGAAATCAAAATTGCTTTATTCAATGTATCAAAACACATATTGCTAATCAAATAAATTATTATAAGAAAAGTGAAAAAACTAAAGAAAAATTGAATAATAAATTTAATCAATATTTTAATGATTTTGAAGAAGGAGTTTTTGAAGAAGATTTGCAAAATATCGCCGAAGATTGGAAATTATTAATTCGAATTCATGAAAGTGATAATTACGAAGAATATGGTAAAAAATCATATACTAAAAATCAAACTATGTTACAATTAGAATATAAAAATAATCATGTAGAATTAAAAGAAGAGAAAATTAAAAACGAAAAAGAAATTATTAATATCGGTAAATGCAATTGTTTAGATAATTTATCATTTGATACTGAAATTAATTGTAATCATAGAATAGAAAACTATTTAAGTGAAATTGATATCAATGACATTGAGCAAATTCAATTATCAAATAATGATATCATTAAATTGATTACAGTTAACAAAATTTATAAATACAAATATTACAATGATTTTGAATTAAAAGACAAAGAATTTACTTTACAAGATAAAGTATCAAATGAATTATTTGACTATTTTTCAGTCAAACCTCAGTCAATCAAAACCGACTGCGAGATTGTAAAACAAATAATTAATCCTATGTATTATCAGTTAGAAAAAATCAATGCTAATAAAGAATATATCAATGTAGACCTTAAAAATGCATATGATAATTTTAACGAATTACCTACTGATTTATTAATTAAATGCAATACTAACAAAATGCATGAACAAATAGGATTTTATTATATTACATTCAAATGTCCTATTAGAAAAATAAATATTTCAGAATGGCACTCAACTGAATATTTAAATGTGTTAAATAAACATAATCTTCAATATGAAATTAAACAAGCAATGTTATCATCAAATAAAACAACATTAGATATTAAATCATTTAATGATAAATTTAAATCATATGATAAACGTGTTTTTCATAAAATTTTAGGTAAATTTCAAAAATATGAGTATCGTAAAAGACATTTAACTACAGACTACGAAATTGTACGTAAATACGGTGGACATGAAGTAATGGAAATTAACGGAGAAACACTTTATGAATATTCTAATAATAAAACAACAACTAATACATGTAATTATTATCCACACATTACAGCTTATATTATGGATAATACACATTCTAAGATTTTAGACAATATTTTAACTAATAAATTAAAACCTTTAAGAATATGGGCAGATAACATCATTCTAGATAAAAATGTAAAAAGTGCGCAACAATGTTTAAAAATACCAAATACGTTTCATATCGACTATAAATACAAATATAAAGATGATATGTCTATTTCATATAAAACAGATAATCATTCTACATTAGATATCCCAGAATCACAATCATATTATCATATTCATTCAGAAGATTTCGTGCTAGGAGGCGCAGGTACGGGCAAAAGTACAATGATTAATAACCAATATATCAAAAATGTCAATGTTTTATTACTAAGTCCAACAAATATGGCTTTAAAGAATTTTAAAGACTATAAAAATAAAATGACAATTGCTTCATTTTTAGAAAAAGAACATAACAATTTAAATAAAACAGAATTAATTATAATCGACGAGATTTCAATGGTATCACAAGAAACATATAACTTAATCAAAAATAAAGCAAAATGTAGATTAATTTCATTCGGAGACTTTAATCAATTACAACCAGTTCAAGGTAAACCAATCAATTATAAAGAAATGTCATTTGTAACTCTAACTCATATTTATAGACAAGAAGATAAAATATTTCAACAATACACATTAGATACTTTAAATACTGGTAAAGTAAACTATATCAAAAAACAATTAACAATTGAAGATTGTATCAAAAATAACATTTTAATTTTATCACCAAGAAATAATCAAATTGAAAATATCAACAAAATAGGATATCAATTAAATAAATCACAAGTTATTAACAAAAATTTTAAAGTTAATTCACCAATTATTGTTATTAATAATGATATGAAATCAAAAGGATTAGTAAACGGAGATTATGGTAAAATCATATCATTTGATTCTCAAACTGTACGTATCTGTATTGCTGATATATTATATACTTTAACTATTGATGAATTAACTAAAAATGTCAAACTAGCTTACTCAATTACTTATCACAAAGTACAAGGTCAGACATTTGATAAACAAATCTGTTTAAATATTAAAAATTTAAATAAATCTCAAAAAAATAACATGCTTTACGTAGGAGTATCAAGAGTTAGAAAATTAGAACAATTATTAATCCTCAATAATTCCATCTATGCTTAACAAACTTAGCTTCATTCATTTCTCTAATATTAGCTTTAATTGAAACAATATGTGATGGTAGTATAGATTTTTCAACATTTGCAATAGATTTATTTATAATATCTTCTAACTCTCGGAGAACTTTTCAAAGTAGAATATGGACGAGAACTAATTGGTGAAGCTATGGGTGAATTTCATACTGACTTTGAAGTAGATGATGATGAGCAGTCGAGTCATTATTCTTAGCTAAAAAGACATACATTGATAAACTCGAATACAAAACCAATTTCATCAGTAATCAAAGAATTAGATGAGACTATTTGACAATGAATCTATTGAGTTTGACTTATCAAAAGCCTGCCCCTTACAAATGCTTATTGTCCTAATGACAAAAAAAATGTAATTTAGAAAACAAAATCTAATACATTATATACTATGAATACATATATGGATATAGTTAGAGCAGATTTAAGTTCATATGATACAGTATTAATTTGTATTAATGAAATCGATAATTTATTAAAAGATTTGTATGTAAAACCATATTCAAATAAAGAAGAGATACTATCTTTAATTAAAAAAAGAAACTATTTTATGATAGATAAATTAAAAATTGAAGCAAAATATAAAGATATGATTGATTATGATACCGCATATTAATATATTCAGTATCATATACTTCAAAATCAGTATGACTAATTTAGTTTTAGTTAATGAAGAAGATGAAGAAGAATTTGATGAAAAAAAATTTATGAGTATGATGATAATTAGTGTTATGTTAGCGGTTGTAATTATTATTTGTGTATCACTATTATTTTTTTTGCTATAATATAAATGGAGGTTATTTCAATTTATTAAGAAACTCCCGCCAGTTGAACCTCCACTCTTTTTAGAAGCTTTAGCAGCACGAGCCTTAGCAAGGTTCAATAAGCGTTGTTCTTTCAAACCCACTCCAGTAAGCGATTTAAGGGCCTGACGTCCAAGAATGACCCCTGGGGCATACGGGCCTGCTGCTGCTGCTGCTGAAGGCATTAAGCCATCTACCATCTGAGTTGCGATGGGTTTGATAATATGCCAATTATCCTTAGCAAATTTAGCAACATTAGTTCCAGCCTTTTTCAACCAAGACCATACAGAACCTCCATTCATTGAGCCACCCATTGAGTCATGCCATTCAATATCATTTGTAATTTCGGGTCCAGCTAACTGTAATCCTGAAACACCTTTTCCTTTAGCCTTAGCAGCTTTAATAAGTTTAGCATTAGCAGGGTGCATTAACATTACACGACCACCTATAAGGTCTGACGCACTAAGTGTTAATTTGCCAGTTTTAATAGCTTTTTCAAGCTTTTTCTGAGGGATATCTCCAACAGATACTTTTTCATAGCCCCGATATGTCCGCATAATTATCTATAAAGTTTCAGTATTATATATTAAACAATAAAAAAATATAGATTTTTATTAATTAATTTAGCGAAGCAAGCTTACTAACCATCGGTTAATTTAGTTAAGAGCTGACATAATTAACTTATACTTACGATTATTGATAACCTTGTTTTCTTTAAGCTTACCTAATACATCTTTTAATTCATTTACGACCATATAGCCACCATTTCCAGCATTAATTTCTGATAATAGTATTTCATATCGTTGCTTTAAGTTCCAATTCTCTTCATCAAGAGCTCGCTTCATTTTAGGCGGATAATCCATGCGTAGAAGATTAATTACATGATCTACAACTTTTTGTTCCATTACTTTAAGTCTATCATAATCGTCTAAGTTAAATTTCATAGTTGATTTAATCTCATTTATAATCTTAATAAGTGTGGGAGACATATTACGTCGTGATACAACAACAGAATTAGATTTAGGACGATAAATAGAAAGATTACCTTTACGAAGAGCCGGTAAAGATAGATGATAAGCACCAAAATTCTTTTCACCATTAACTGCTGACATGCCTTTACCGGCAATACCTTTTCCTTCAAGTAAATCAAGATTTATTTTTAGACTTGTTGATAAACGCGAATCAGGCACTGGTTTTTGATTTTTTTTAAATATTATTTGACCTTTAGCATCTAATCCTAAAATATTATCTACCGTTTTATTTTTTTGTGCGTTTGAAGATGCTCCATAAACTGTATTACCGGCTTCAATTTCTCGTTTAAATAGTTCTTTAATCATTTGTTTAGTTAATTTATTTACTTCAGCATTAGCTTTTCCAACGTCTTTTAAGTTATTAATCTGTTCAAGTAAGCCTGAAATAGTTGTATCTGTTCCAATAGATAAAATAGAACCAGTCGGTGATGTTGCAGCCGAAGATGTTGCAGAAGATGTTGGTGATATTTCAGCAGATAAACGTCCCTGCATTATAACTTTATTAGAAATATCATTTTTTTCTTCAGCAGTTAATGGTCTATTTAATTGTTTAGACAATAAAGATTCAGCAGAAGCAATAGCCGTTTCTTTTGGTGTCAGTTTGCGTTCAGGTTTAGTTTCTAATGTAGTTTGAACAGTTAGTGGAGCTTTTGTAGCAGTTGTAGAAAGTGTATTAACTAATTTAGCTAAATCCTCAATAGTGATTGGTTTAGCAGTTGTAGATGGAGCAACTATTTCAGTCAATTTTTTCTGTTCAGTAGGCTCCATTTTTTCAAATGAAGCATTAATTAAATCCTTCTGATAATTAGCTAATGCTAGTGCTACATCATTATTATAAACCTTTTGGTTCTCTGGAGGTAGAATGTATCCTAAAAATACCATGATTACTTCAAGCGTATGCGTGTATATTAAAGCAAAATACAAAAAAATATAAATTTAATTATTAAATTGATTATAAAATTTATTCTACTTGAACCGCACCCTTTTCAAGACTGAATTCAGCATTACGCTCCCAGAGGACATATACATACAAATCTACAGCTACATTACTGTTATTGAAACTTTCAAAAGTAATCATTTGAGGAATGTTATCGGCACTATCAAGGTATCGAGATAGGTCAAATGCATAGTATCTGAAATTATGACGGAATTTAGTAAAATCAATAACTCCAGAACTTAGAGAGTTAGTTTGATTACCATTAAGACCAAATAGCTGAACATTGTTTTCAAGGAATTGAACGAAATCATAATTGACACGGTCAGGAAGAATATATTGCGACCCTACCTTAATTTGAGTGCTTGTAAGTGAAAGCTGAGGATCCGTGCAGCCTGGAACTGGATTAAGAGCAGAACCCTGAGAGTTAAACGAATTTACAGATTGAGCAATTTGAGGAACAACAATCAAAGCCTTAGGAGAACTAATACCCGAAGCAATTTGAGTATTAATATAACTACCTGCACCTTGATTCTGAACAATGTTAGAGTAAATATCAAAGAATGGACGAGCAAGTGGAGGCTGACGAATTAGTTCATCATGAGCCTTAGGAGAACACTCATAACTTGGAACATAAAGACGAACACCATTAATAAGAGCATTAGCACCAACATCAATTTGTGAAGTAAGAGCAAGACTATTAGCAGCAATAGATACATTATTTGTAGGCCATGTAGGAGTAGTAGAACCGGCTACAATACTATTAGCACCAACATGTATCATTGCTGGTTGACACAAGCATGAACCAATAGGAGTAAATACTTGAGCAGTAATACTAAAACCAGTAGTAAACGGAGTAGTAGCAGAAGTTGGAGCAGTATGCGTAAAAGTCGTTGTGCCTTGATTTACACGAAGATAAATCTTATATCCGATACCACGAGTGAGTTTTGGATGTTTATCAAAGTAATCACATAAATCCTTAAGACGGATAGTAGCAAGGAAATGAAGGTCAGAAATAGTAGTTGTAGTAGGAGTTGTCGTTAAAGCATTAAGAGTAGAAGCAGAAACCGTTTGAACAACGTCAGCTTCATTAATTTGTTTTAGTTGAGTAGTTAGACCAGTCGTGTAAGGAAAAAGTTTTTGCTGACGAGTAAGAACTCCTGAATTAAATGCTTCAGGACGGTCAAATGAAATACTATTAGGGTTATTAACATTATTCTGAACACCAACCGAAGAAGCAGTATAAGTATAAGCTCCAACACTATCAGGATAATACATAAGCGAACCAGACATCTTATTAAGATTATCTTGCGAAGTCATAGAATGCATTTTGAAATTAACAAGCTGAGAAAGATTTGCAGTTTGATTAATAATAGTTTTACCACCTTGTTCAACCGTAATACTATCAATCAAAGCATTGTTTTTAAGAGAAGATAGATAATTTAAGACAACAGTATTAGTAGGAGTTGTAGCAGCAGTAACTTGTGAAAGCGAAGCACTTACTTTAACATTGTAAGGAAGGACTACATAAGCGTTAGACCAATCTTGAAAAGTATTACCAGAAGAAGCAAGCGAGGTGCTATCAATGATAATTTGACCAGAAGTATAACTGGAATTACCAGCTTGCTGATCTACAATATAATTAAGGTTCTTGCGGACAAAGGGTGTTTTATCCGAATCCCCGACTGACTTGTCAAGGACAGAGTCGAAGATATAGTTATCTGCAATTTTAGTTTCCATCGTTTATTATAATAGTTGCTATATTATAGTAAGCTAAAAAAATAATTAAATTAATAATTAACTATGCTTGACATTAATGAGCTTGGTATTACAAGTGATGCAACCCTAACTAAAATCTGTAAAGATTTAAAAATCAAGTTGAATTATATTGGTTTTGAACATCTAATTCATAACCAAAATTATAAAAACGGAGGATATATTCTAAATATAGGAGATGATACTGGGACACATTGGGTATGTTTAAACGTATTAGACAAAGATGTATTCTATTTCGATTCCTTTGCTGTTCCAATGAATAATGAGGTCATTCAATGGTGTAATCAGCATAACGTAAAAAAATTAAGCTGGAATAATGTAGAACAATTTCAACAATTAGATGAGAATTTATGCGGCATATGGTGTATTCTTGCTTTGTATTATATGCAAAATGAAACTGGTTCTCTTCAAGAACGATTTACTAAATTTTGTGATGCTATAGATTAAATCATAAATTTACGGCCTGTTAATTTTTTTGCGAAATTAGGTTGTTCTTTATCGTATAGCTTATTCATCATACTTGTAAGTTGCTGAATTTTACCCGAATCCATAGAACCGGATTTAAATAGCTTACCACCTGTTAGGTGATGAACTCCTTTAGTTTTAAGATGAACACGTTTATTTTTAAGATGAATACGCATCGTTGTTATATTATTGTGTAGATATAATTATTATAATTTATTAATTATTTTTTTTTTACATCTCAGATGCCGGCTTAGGACGAACTAACATTTGAATAGTAGTTTGCGGGTCTAATTGATTCAATGGACGATAATCTTGATTAAACATTTCAACTACTAATTGAGATACTGCAGAACTATTAATATCATACCAAACTAACTCTTGAGGTTCAACAGTGATAGTAGAACCATAAGTTGTATCCTTTGTTGTAAATACAGTCATAATACTACTTGAACCATTTAAAGCAAGAGGATTAAAAGCAATATTACAACTTACGAGAATAGATGATGTTGGTGAAAGCTGGGGACAAAATTGTGAAGTATAACTTGTTTGAGTTATGCCTCCATTATAAACAGTTCCTGCTGGATAACCAACAATTTTATTGAAAGATGATTTAAATGTAATTTTAGGAGTTGTAGATGTTGCTGGAAAAGAACCAATCCAATTAGAAGGAGCTGTTAGACCTCCAAGAGATGAAGGAACTTTAAAAAGAGTTAAATCAATACCATAACTATTAGGATTAGCAACTAAAGTTAAATAATATACATTAGTAGAACCACTAATCAAATATAGACCATTATTAATACAGAATTGTTGTAGGGCATCATTTAGCTGAGATACAGATGCATAATTATAATTTTGACTTAGATCCCAACTAAACGTTGAATATCCACTTGACGTAGGCCATTCAATAGTTGCAGCTTGATAGTTAGTATTATCAATGTTTGGAAATCCATAATACATATTAATTTTTTGAATAGCGATTTGACAATCTTTTAGCTTAGCACCATTTGTAATTGGTAAGTAGAATTTACTATATGGAGCACTATTAACACTCGCATCAAACCCGTTAGGAATTTGTGTGAGATTATTCTCGTTCAAAATAATACTTGAAACTGGCATTGTTATCTATTGTATATTAATAGAATTAAAATAATTCTATAATTTATTAAATTTTCTCAAAATTGACTCTCATAGTATTATTTGCAACATCTACATTAATAAAGTTAGCTGGGTCATCTGGATGTTCTTTATGTTCTAATCTTGTCCATATCTCTTTATTTTTTAAAATAGGTAAATCCTGATACATTACGGTTTTTTCTCTATCTGTAGTTGGTTTAAATATCCAAAAATGAGAAACGTTTTTACGAATTGTAGAATTAGTTTCTCTAAAATCTTGAGTAATGAAACACATATTTAATGGATAAGGTTTTAGCTTACGTCCTCTTGTAAAAAATTCTTTAATATCTTTCATAAGGTGTTTCTCATTAATCAAATCATCAAAAATAACAAAATTTTGTTCTGCTCCATTAAAACTATCTATTGTAGGTAATTCACTATCATCATCAGCCATTTCAATAATATCTACATTTTTTGGATTCTTCATTTTAATATATTCATACAATGGCTCTAATTTCTTTGTTATAACCGTAATTCTATCATATTGACCTTTCTTTCCATTCTGTGATAATTTTAGATAATTGAGAATAGATAGTGTCTTACCTTGATTACTACTTCCACTAATTAGAATTCTACAAGGCATACTGATACCATGATTTTTAAATCCGATATTTGGCACTTTCTTAACTTTTAACTCATCAGGAAGTAATTCATAAAAGTTTATAAGTTTGGACATTTTTTAGTTCAATATATTATAACAGTTATAATATACTGAAAGTAAAATAAAGAAACCACTCTACATCAAATGAACTATAACCCTCCTTATATTAATAGTAATATATTCAATGCCAGTTATTTTACTGATTTAGATGATAGTTTAACACTTGCTGCTGCTGATTTGAGATATTTAAAATTAACAGGAGGTGTTGTATCTGGTTTAACTACATTTTCTAATAGTTTGAATGTTATAGGAACATTATCAATAAATGGAAGCGCTATTGATTTAAGTTTAATATCAGGAGTGACTGCTGGAACTCCCCAATCTTCGAAAGCGTTAAGTTTAAATTCTTCATCTCAAATTGATGGTAATTTACAATTCGCAACTTCTAGAAAAATATTAATGAATAATTCATCAAGTTCTGGAGCTTATATTGATATGGGAGCAACTGCCAGTGATAGATGTATTTCATTATTTAGTGATGCAGCATCTTATTATGGATTTGGAGCAGGTGGTTCTCAATTAAGAAGTTTTAGTAAAACAAATTTTGCTTGGTATACTGGAGCCACCCAATCTGTAATTGGAAGCACTATAATGAGTTTAACTAGTGCTGGTTTATTAACAACAACTTCATTAGCTTTAACTGGTGCTATTTCTGGAGTTACAACTTTAGGATTATCTGGAGTATTAACCTCATCTAATGCTACGGTAAGTACGTTAAATTCTAATGGTGCTTTAGTATTATCAGGTGGTATTGGAATTTCAAATACTACTGATGCAGCCTCATCTACAAATGGTGGAACATTTACAACAGCCGGTGGAGCTGCAATTGCTAAATCATTATATGTTGGAAATATACTAAATGTATCTGGTGTTTCTGCAACATCGAATATAAAAATTACAACAACAGCTAATTATAATGGAGTTATGGATACAGCATCACTTGTTTTAAAACAGGCATCTGTAACAAATGGAAATAAAATAGGTCTTGATTTTATGATATCTACGAATGATATAGATGCTGTTAATACGGCTACATGCTCAATTGTTCATGAAAGATTGTCAGCGTATGTGGGAGATTTAGTTTTTCTTACAAAACGAACAGCTACTGCTACTAACCCATTAATAGAAGCTTTACGTATTTCTTCAACTGGAACTTGTTCTATTGCTAATACATCAAGTGGATTTCAACTTGATTTAGGAGCTTCAGGAACAGGTATTAATACTAATGCTTTAACTACAACCTCATTAACATTAGGAGCAACTGCTATTACAGCAACTGGAATTGAATTAAATTATTTAGATTTAACAACTGGAGCTGGAACTGCTGAAGCTTCGAAAGCATTAGTTTTAGACTCAAGTAAGAATATAGCTACAATAAATAATTTAAGTATGTCTGGTATTTTAACTATGACAGCAGCTTCAACAACAATTCAAATGACAGTTCCAAATTCAATAGCTCGTTCTAATTTTCAATGGACTGGTGATACTGGAGTTCAATGGGAATATGGTATGCGAGGAAGTAGTAATACTCCAAGTAATGCTCTTTATTGGTATTCAGGTGGATATAGAATGATTTTATTTAATGGAGGGCAATTAACAGTTGGAGGTCAACAAACACCTTCAACACATACATTACAAGTAAATCATGCAACTGGTTCTTGTATTAGAATGACATATAATTTAACATCTAATCAGTGTGATATGAGTGTTTCATCTGGAGGAATATTAACTATTGCTCCATCTGGTTCTGTTACTGCAATATCAGGAACGACTGGTTCGACTTCTAATACAACAGGAGCATTAACATTATCTGGTGGTATTGGAATTTCATTAACAACTGATGCTATTAGTAGTACTAATGGTGGAACATTTACAACAGCTGGAGGAGCTGCTATAGCAAAAACTTTATATGTAGGAGGTAATATTGCAGGTAATAATTTAATTACTACATCATTAACAACATCATCTACTAGTAATTCAACTGGAGCACTTATATTATCAGGTGGTATTGGTATTTCATTAACAACTGATTCCACAAGTATATCAAATGGTGGGAGTTTTACAACAGCTGGTGGAATGGCTATTGCTAAATCTGTCTGGTGTGGTGGAACTATATATACTAATCGTTCAACTTCTGGAGCAGCTTTGAGTGCTTACTGTGGAACTTCAAATCTAACAATAAGTGGTTTATTAAATTCAGATTATAGTATAATGACAGCAGGAACAACTAGTTTGAATATAGGAACTGGAAGCACGATAGCAATGACTATTGATGGTATAAATCAAAGTATTTATGGAATTGGTAGTTTATCAGCAACTAATTTATCAGCAACTAATTTATATGGATTAATTGGAACTCCAGCTCAAACTTCAATTACTTCTCTCGGAACATTATCAGCATTAACAGTTTCAGGATTAACAACAACAGGGACTCTAAATTTAGGAGGGACTTTAATAACTGCCTCTGGAACTGAATTAAACTATTGTGATTTAGCTGGTTTAGCTGGAACTGCTGAGGCTTCAAAAGTATTAACATTAGATGCTTCTAAAAATATAGCTACTTTAAATTCTTTGACTTCTAATTATTTAGTAATTAATACTGCTATAAATTCTGGTAATTGTTTGGCATCTTTTGGAGCATTAAATGTTGGTCCAATTATTACAGCATATGGAATATCCTCTTTCAAAGGAACTTCTTCATATCCGTCTGTATATTTTGGTTCAACTAATAGCATACTATGGATGGAAGGTTCAAATGCGTCTGTTATCGAAGCTGAGATCAATATTAGCTCTGGTCCAGGTTCAACGTCAACAAATGGAATGCGCATTGGAACATGTACAGCTAATCAATTCAGCTTATTTACAAATGCAACAAATAGATTAATTATTACATCCACTGGTAATGTTGGAATTGGCAGTAATGCATCTACAAATGATAAGGTATTTGGTATTTTAGATGGAACTGTTGGGAGCGGTATCGTTGATATGAGATTTGGAAACGCATTAAGCACAAATAATTGCTTTACAATGACCTACGCACCAACAAGTAGCGGTAGTGGTTTAAATCGTCTACAATTTGACCCATATGGTACTAGTGGCGCTCTTACCATCCTAGCGAAGAAGTACGTGGGAATTGGGACCACTGCCCCCGTTTGCCCATTAGACGTAGCTGGTTATGATAGCGGATTAGGAATATTAGCTCCGTACCAATACGCTGGAAATAACAGTGGAGATGGAGGATACGTAGCATCTGGGACTACTACTGGAGTTAATATTAATGCCATTTTCAGATCGAATGTTATTTTTGATGATAAAATCTATATTCGATCGGATCGTAGATTGAAGAAAGATATTGCTCCTCTTGAAGTGGAACAGGCATTAAGATTTGTTAATGAGGTCGATCCAGTGTTTTATCGAAAACGAGATCAGCCAGAGACAAGCATTCAAGAGATTGGATATATCGCTCAAGATGTGATGAAAGCTGGGTTTGGTAATCTAATTACTCACACAGACAACGATAATATGCGCATAGAGCAAGAGGGGGATATCGAGAATATTCAATTCAATGTGGAGTATACTAAAGTTTGCGCAGTGCTACATGCTGTAATTCGAGATCAACAAAAACGTATTGATACTTTAGAAAATCAAATAGAAATTATTTTAGATGAATTACAACTAATAAAATCATATCGGCTGTAAAAGAATTAACTGATATAAATATAGCATTATCAAAAAAAATAGAGGATTTAGAAAGTAAAGTAAAAAAATATTTGTGGTGACAATACACCATCATTTAAATTTATGAGTTATGATTTTTTTAAAATTGAAATATAGTTTTATAAAATAATATTTGATACAAAATATTGATAAATGAAATGATGATATTTTTGATAAATGAAATGATAATATTTTTTTGCTATAAATAATAGTGTATTATACAATCATAAATATTATTAAAAAAAAATATAAAAATTAATTCTACTAGACCTTGCTAGACTAAAGTCTATTAACTGCTTCATATAAACTACTTAAATTATTTTTTACATATTCATTACCTTTTAGATAGAGAATATATTTCCTATCATTTTCCGAAATCCAAGTTAAAGATTTATTTTTATATTTTCCAAACGTTAAATATATATCATCTTTGTCTTTAAATTTACTTTCTAAAAATTTATAAAGTTTTTCATTAGTCTGTGACATAAGAGAACTGCAAAGCCATCGACAATAAGCTTTATCTTCTACAAAGATATCACCTATCATTTTATTTTTATATTTTCCGAAGTCAATTATTTCTGTGCTCATATTGTTGTAGTGGTATATGTGGTGGGGTATATATAGTAGGATATATTTTAAAAAAAATAAATTAATTCCTTAAAGGTATTAATGACAATAACTATTTCTGTTGTTTCTTAAATTTATAAATTCTTGTAATAAAATATCCTGAGGTTTATTAAATTTACTTTCTACAATATGTTTATAATGTGGGTTTGATAATATTTTATAAGGTGTTGATTTTCTATTAATATTTATTAATTGTTTTTTTAAAAATGTATATTTTTGAATTAATTCGTATTTTTCGCACGTCTCATTCATTAAATTTATTTTATTATTCAATTCATTTACTTCTTGTTTAAAGAACTCTAAATTATTATTTAATTCTTTTATTTTGTTTACTTTTCTTTCAATAGTTTTATTTAAATTAACAATCTCTTTTTTTAGATTAATTACTATATTAGTCATATTTATTTTATGAATATGACAATAATTTTTATTAGGAGATATTTTGCATTTAGCACCAGTTTTTATAATTTGATTACACATGTTCTATTATTATATACATTATATATTATTATATTTAAATAGAAATTTATGAGTGTGTGTATTTTTTTGATATCTTATACGGGGCTGTTTTGTCGATTCTTGCGAAATTAAAACGTCACGGTATTTGATATATTTTATGAATCATATGAAGCTATTTGTTTGATTCTTTGCTATATAAGATAAGATGCTCCGCAAAACGCTGACGCTTCGTGATATTTTTTAAGGTCAGTTGATTTTCAGGGTTGTTGTTGGGGTTCTGTTTGATTTGATGTG
>RRZU011325103.1_pt1 | contig 15709 bp, 13 predicted proteins | sample 2165561 | NCBI WGS metagenome assembly RRZU01 (sample SAMN10456909, study PRJNA506462) | wastewater metagenome | isolation source: wastewater sludge | place: USA: Moscow, Idaho
AAGCTGTTATGATAAAGGAGATCAGAGTCCGGCAGATAGTGTTGGGCAAAATAGGGCATGTCAATTTCGATCCCGACCACCCCATAGCCATTGCCATTTTCATCCAGAACCGGCATTGTATAGCAAACTACCTGCTGATTGTCATTTAACATATCCCGGGGCGGTGACCAATAGCCATAACGTTCCCTTTCGGCGTTTTTAAACTGGCTACTGGCCCAAATCGGTTTTTCATAGAAATCAAACTCCCCGTCTTCACTGCCTGAGCGGATATCCAGATTCCAGCGGATGCTGGTTGCCATGGTATGTTGCCGCGACACTGCAATAGGGCCAATCTCCAATAAATAGTTTGACGTTGTCCCACTATCTGGGGTGGTGTTACGAATATAAACGGCCGAATGGGCGGCAGGATCGCCTTTGTTCGAATTCGATCCATTCAAAACAAAGAAAGCCCCAGTCACCCGATTTTCTTTCAGGATTGATACCAACGAATCACTGGCCAGTAAGGCGGCCTCATTATAGGCTGAATCGTTAAGATAGAGATTTTCCGGGTTGGTTCCCTGTTGCTGGGCCAGTATCGCCAAGGCTGCATCCAGTTGTTCGGTCTGATCGGCCATATTGGCAATCGTCTGACCAACCGCTGCGTTAAATGTTTCCCGGCGAGTTTCAGTGGTATTGTTCAGTAAGCGCACCGCTTCTGCATCCAGCATAAAAAATACCTGGGATACCCATAGCGCCGATAGTAAGGCCAGGCTTTGAAAGATTACAATCAGAGCCAATAGTATGTTTAACTGTCTTCGGAGTGTCCAGGTTTTTTTCATGCAATTTTCCTTATCAACTATTTCATTTTGCCTTATTATTTTTCAAGATAGGATATGCCAGACTGATCAAGCTGACTGCGAATCGCGGTCAGCCACTCTTCAAAGCGGGCATTTAAATCCAGGGCTGCCAATATTTCCGTATCTGATAAGCCTTGTGCCTTTAAGGCGACGGCATTTTGATGTCCAGACTGCCCCATGGCGGTCAATGATTTTTCCAGCGTCGACCGTACCTGATAGCTGCCTTTAAAAGGCAAGGAGGCGTAGGTATCCCGTTCCCTGATCTGATCCAGGGCAATATCATAAACCGCGGCGATATTTTTTTCGGCCGCCTCGCCAGCTCGCAGATCTTCCAATGATGCTTTAAATTCGCTGTTCTCGTAAGCCCCGGATTGTACCGGCAGATAACCAGTGGTCATGGCAAAATCGATATTCTCGGCTTCTGAGGTGAACCATTTTAGAAACACAGTGGCCCCTTCCTGCTTTTCTGGTGTCGAGTTTGCCACACTCATTCCAGCCCCCTGCTGGATTGCGTAAGGGCTGCCCCCGTCAAAGACCGGATAGGACAGGGCCTGAAAGTCGATCGGCTGTTGGGTATTATCCTTTTCAATCCAGGTTGGAAAATAGGCAGCTCCCGACGATGAACCCACATAAGCGGCCAGATCGCCAGCCTTAATATCATCCGACCGGAATTTGCCCACGGCATTGAAATAGCCCAAGCTGATGCCCCCATAATAAGTATCAAAGATCTTCTTCATCGCGGCCCGATCTAAAACCACCTGCTGGTTTTGGCCATCAATGACTTCAACCCCTAATTGTTTATTGCCGATAATGACATAATTGGCAACCGAATCAACGCCCATCAGGCTTTTTCCATCCCCGACCGTTTCCGGCGTTTGAGCATCGGTCCACTGATAATAGGCCTGCGCGGCCGCATAAACCCCTTCCCAGGTATTAAGCTTATTGGCGTCGATCCCGGTGGCCACCGCAAATTCGTTCCAAGCCGTTTCATTAACATAAAGCAGTTCGGTACTTTTGACAATCGGCAGAATCAGCAGCCGCTCGCCTTCAAACTGGCCGTCATTCAGAAATTCTTCGACATACAGGGACTTTTCGCTTTCGCTGAAGTAATCATTTAAATTACACAGCTTGCCGAGTTCGTCAATCTCCAGGGCCTTGTCCGGATAGCAGGAAAACAGATCTGGCATGGCTTCAGCATTGATGACCCCGTTAGCCGCGTCGGTGACGGCTTTTTCCAACTCCGCAACACTGCCCTTGGCTACCGCATTGACAACAACCCCTTTTTCTGAACCGACACTTTTATTAAAGCTATCCACTGCGGTTTCCAGGGCAATCTTATTGTCTCCCACATAATAATGCCATAAGGTAATGGACACCGGATTTTTGGGGTTCAGAGCGGTTTTTTCCCCCGCCGAGCAGGCCGTCAACAAGATCAGCACACTTAAAACCAGTCCGGTCAATAAAAACTTTCTTTTCATCGTTTCCCTCTCTTTTAAAAACAATCATTGTCTTCTAATAGCTATTTTAACAGAGGTTTCCATCGATGAAAAGAATTATTAGTAAAACTGCTGCTGTTTTCAATTTTATCAGCACTCATCACTTCCCCCTTTGCTTGAGTAATGGGATCAACGCAAAAAAAGACTGGAGCCGATTCCACATTTTATTCTGTAGAACCGGCTCAGTCCAAAATCTCTGTTGTCATCCGTTTGGATTCCTCCTATTGATTTTTTATCAAAAATCTTCTTTTTCTCTTTTTATCGTAAATTTCATCAACCGTTTACTTTTAAGACTTGTTTTGTTTTATCCTCACCAGATGCTTATTTACTAGACTTTTACTTGTTATTTCTGATTGGGAACTTTTTCTCTATTCCAATTTTTCTTTGGATGTGGTTTTCAGAAACCGTGAGAACTTTTCTTGTTTCATTAATATCTTTTAAAATCGTTCATTTAATTCTTGTGAGTTTTCCGGCATTTCTTAATTTCATTGGAATTTTTTAAACTCTTTTTTCACCGATAAATTAATTGATTTTGTTCTTTCAGTTATTATCCTGATTTTTACTTAATCTTTTGTTTTTATTGGCTGGTTGATTAATCTTTACTTTTCAATGATCAGAATCATTAAATTCTTAAAAGAATTAGTTGATCTTTGATTTATCTATATTATAGCACCTTTTGCTAATAAGTAAATAGTTTTTTTGTAAACGTTTGTATATATTTTGTTGAACTCAATATAAATTTTGTAAAAAGGGTTTCTAATTTGTATAAACAGCAAAGAATCCCTCAATCTCAGGGCTTGGTAATCATTTTTTAATCTCTGCAATACCAGTTTGACACCTTTCTTTATTACTGCTGGTGGTTCATTTTGACATAGGGATAAAACTTTCGGTCTTCTTTTTGAAGATGATTCATCAACACATCATCAACAATAAATGAAAAGAAAATCGATGGACTTACCGTCCCTTCGCGATATGATTTATTTAACCGGTTAGCCTTATCGAGCAGAAACTGATGGATTTCACGATGTTCATTTAATTGGGGATAATGCCGGGAATCCAGAATTTTTTCTTCATCGCTAAAGTGTTTCTGAACAAAGTTCAGAAAACTGTCCAGAGCCTTATCAATCTGGTGCCGCGGCTCGTTTTCCAAAATTTGTTCGATCAACAGGTTACAATAATCATTCAGTTCCCGGTGTTGCCCATCAATAAAGGGATTGCCACTATCCCATTCATTGCGCCAGTGGTGTTTGACCAGCATTTCTTTCTTGGTTATTGTATGGTTTGCGACAATGGCACAGTTTCGACCATTTTGTTTGGCTTTATACAAGGCTTCATCGACCCGTTGATACCAGTGGGGAAATGTTTCATGTTCCAGCCGTTGGGCAATCCCAATACTGACGGTTTGTCGGCCGACCACCTGATGAGAATTTTCAGACATTGTTTTACGGATCTTTTCCGCAACCAAAGCGGCCCCCCGCCAATTGGTACGAGGCATCAGGACGATAAACTCTTCGCCCCCAAACCGGACAAAGATATCAGCTTTTCGAATCACACCGCTAACCATATGGGCTGTGTACTTCAATACCTCGTCACCAATCGGATGGCCATAGGTATCATTGACGCGTTTAAAAAAGTCCAGATCCAATAAAACCATCGAGAGGTCATCCTGATAACGGTCAGCCTGCTCAATTTCCTGATAAACCAGATTATCAAAAAAATGGCGGTTGTAAAGGCCTGTTAACTGATCACGGTAACTCAGGTTCTCTGCTTTTTTCCGCTCATCAATATTTCGGGCAATCCCATAGACTTCCAGGTCACCATTTACATCATAGTAAAACCGCAATGACTGTTCGATCCAGAAGATATGTCCATTTTTATGCCGTTGCTGGAATTCTGCAAGATAGGTTGTCGACTTTTCAGGATTCGCCAAAAATGCTGCTTTACTGTTTTCCACAAAGGCCAGTAATTGCTGTTCCTCTTGCGGTGCCAGGGACGCGCCCAGTGGTCTTCCTTCGAGATCATCCGGATCATAACCAGATATCCCCGTAATCGATGGACTCACATAAGTAATCTGCTTACAGCTGTACTTATAGACCCAGATCGCATCAGACATATTTTCGGCAATCAAACGATACTTTTCTTCACTGTTGCGGAGGGCTTCCTCATCGAGCTTGCGCTTGGTTATATCACTGTGAGATCCTGCCATTCGATGAATTTTGCCTTTTTCATCCTTAAGTCCCGCTCCTCGGGAACGGATCCAGACGATCCCGCCATCTTTGTGAAGCATTCGAAATTCCAGATCAAAATACTGATAGAGACCTTGCAGATAACCTGTCAGAGCTTCGTCAAAAATCAGCCGGTCATCGGGATGAATCAATTCTCGTACTACCGATAAGGCATTTTCCAGTTCATCGGCCCGATAACCCAATTGTTCTTTATAGCGCGGCGACAGATACAAATTATCATTAACAATATCCCAGTCCCAGATCCCATCGTTGCTGCCGGCCACCGCCAATTCAAAGCGTTCATTTTGAATTGCTAACTTTGTTTCCACTTCAAGACGGTCCGTTATATCCCTGGCGGCGCCATAAATATGGTCACCATATTGTTTTGAATTCCATTCCAACCATCGATAAGCACCATCTTTACGACGATAGCGATTCACAAACCATCTGATCTCTGTTCGGTTGCCGCGAAGTTCGTCCATCATCGCACGGGTTTTTGGCAAATCATTTGGATTAAGATAGTTTTGAAAAAAATCCCCTCTTAAATCGTCAATGTCATACCCGAGGGTTCGTTCCCAGGCTTTATTGACAAGAATAACTCGACCGGTCAGATCGATCACGCAAAAAAGATCCAGACCCATTTCAAAAAAGCGATTCAAATTTTCTTCTTCCTCGCTTAATTGATTCATCAGTTTTTTTTCAGCGGTCTGATCTTTGATCAGAATCGCAAAATGATCGACCTCGGAAAACACCACTCTTAGTTGATAGTAGCGTTCATCCTTTTCCTTTTTATACTCAAATGAAAGCTCCGCTGTGATTTTATCAGATAAAATCTGTTGATAGAAAGACGCCCCCTTTTCCAACAAGTTTTCTTCACCAAAATAAATCTCGGAGCTTCGCTTCCCTGTCACCTGATCTCTGGATAATCCTGTTATTACAGCGAACTCCTCATTAATATCCAGGAACTCAAAGTCAACCGCCTGATTTTTTTTATCGCGAATAATCCGATGGTATGCGTATCCAATCGGCAACGCTGCAACTAGCTTTTGATATGTTTCATTCGTCATTACTACCTCCAACCCGATCCGCTCTCATCTGGTTTAGAAATTCCTGGATCTTCATCTTCGACTTTTGGCTTTGTTCCTCATCGTAAAACGCCGATCCGTGATCAAGATAACCATGCCTGGCCTGAAATTGATAAACCTGCACCTTCGTCTTTTCTCTGATTTGGCCGACCACTGCCGGCACATCAAAGGAATCCTGTTCAGCAAACAATAACAGTACCGGACAGACCGGCTGAAGCTCTAAGTAATCCCGAATCCGGGACCCATAACAGCCGATAATGCCATCACACCACGGCGTTTCGCTGCAACGCCAGGCGATGGTTGCCCCAACACTAAAACCCATGATAAAGACCTGTCGGTAGGTCTGCTTGAGTTGTCGCAGCTGTGCTACAATCGTCTGATAGCAGACAAAACCGACCTCACGGTTAAAATAGTCATAGGCAGATTGCGCCTCGGCATATGAAAAAGCCGCCCGCTTCAGGAGGTTGGGACAATACACGGCAAAGCCCTCTTGTTGATACTCCGCTGCCAGGGTCTTAATGAAGGGATTGATCCCATATATTTCATGGAGCATAATGATGGCGGTCTGGTGGTTATTATCGATCTTATTCATCTGCCTCCCTTTACCCTTAACGCGGTGTTACCGCCGGTCGATGCTGCTAATCTCCAAACGCCCGCTTCAAGGCCTCGACACGCCGGATTAAGCTGCCTTTGACTATCTCACTTGTTTCGGCTATTTCAAAGCCATGAATGGTTCCTCTGGTCTGATTCAACTCAACCGCAACCCGGCTTTGCTGCAGCGCTTCAGTGAAAAGAATCCCTTCGTCCCGGAGACAGTCAAACTCGGCCACTTCAACATAAGCGGGGGGCAAGTTGTCAAAGGAGGTTGCTTCCATCGGCGACGCGTAAGCCTTGTCACGATGAACCTGATCACCCAGGTAAAGCTGCCACATTTTTTGATTCTGGCGGGCATTCCAGAGCGGGGTGTCGACAAATTCTTTGATTGAGTCAGTTATCTGCCGGGCATCAGTGACCGGATAGATGAGCATCTGAAAACTGATTTTCGGTGCCTTGCGATCCCGCGCCATCAGACAAACTGCCGCCGCCAGGGCGCCGCCGGCACTGTCACCACCGACGGCAATTTTTTCGCGATCAACGCCGATTTCTGGCGCATTGTGATGGACCCAATTAAAAGCAGCATAGCAATCTTCCACCCCCACCGGGAAAGCATGTTTGGGTGCCAGCCGATAGTCAACGAAAACCACCTTACAGGGGGTATGCTTAGCATATTCACAGATCAGATGCTTATGAAAGGCGGCCGACTTCAACACAAAGGCGCCACCGTGGAGATAGATCAGACAGGGCAAGGGCGCCGCTATCTCCTCCGGTTCGTAGATGATAATCTCCACTGGTTCATGAAGATAGCCGGGGATGCTTTTTCTGATTTCACGGATCCCTTGATTCGGCAAGCGTTTATTAAAACCGCGCTCAATAATCCCATTCATCAGCGGTAATAAACCTGGTGCTATCGGTGTTTTCATCTTTTCATATTTTACAAAGTCCGGATGGATCGGGTATTTCGTCAAAATGGACCTCCTGATAAATCATTAAATTTTTTGCGCTAAATTCTCGCTACATTCTATTGTAATCAATGGTTCTCTTCATTCCAGCGGTATCGCTTATTTGTTCGTAAAATCTCAAGATCGCAATGCAGGCAGAGCCCGTTATGACAGCAAATTGGTTGGCCACATTTAGGGCATGCCCATTGCTCCTTTTCACTTTTTAAAAAGTCATCGATACCCTTTCGCTGAATGGCTTTCAGGTTTTCAATCATGCTCATATGATATTTGGTGCGATAACGCTTATCCAGTCCCTTTAAACGCCGGCAGGGAAAATCACTGCATTCATAACAAAAACGAACCCGGCCGTTTTTTAGCAGCTCACACTGATCACCCATATGGGTGCAGTTTTCACCTCTGGGGATACAGCCGGGACAATATTTCCGATTAAATCCCTGCTTCTTTAAATCGTTTTTCATCATTTGATAGTGGACACACAAACTACAATTCATACCACAGGGGGCCATCAGATTTTTGTCCATCACGAACACATCCAATTATTAAGTGAGCAGTATCTGTAAAAATAAGCGCCTTCTTTCAAATAAACTAACTGCCATAACCACGCCCATCGCCCTCATCCGCTCGGCATGGCCATGTTTCCGTACATGGTCAGTAGGCTCATTCCAATTATAATAACGTATGGCGAATACTTGTAGATCGGATCTTTTAGCAGCTGTATAAACATAATGAAAAAACCGACCAGGAAGGCTACTAAGCCAAAATTGAAGAATAATGCCCGAAAATTGATGTTTTCCCAGGACTGGGTGATAATATTGATATAACTTGAGTGTGAAATACAGATTAAAAAACAGGCCCAAGCAACGAAAGCATTCGAAATCCTGATTGATCGTTCACTATTTTTGGTCGTTCTTGATAACACGATCAAGCAACAAACTATGCTTACCGATCCACTCAATAGCAACAAATCATTCATTTCCTGACCGCCCCTTTCGATCGCTTTTTTAGTAACAACACCCGTTTTATCCGGTTATCGTACGATAATCAAACCAACCGTTTTTTTTATTGTATCATGTCGCTGCAGCGATGACAAACAAAACGTCGCCTTGTCATAATTAACCGATTTAAAAATGTATGAAATAAAAAACAGGAAGCGTAATCTCGTCAGTTGATCTCACGCTTCCTGTTTTTTGTTATTAATGTGTAGCTAATCTATTTAATCGAGGCCGCATAAATCGATTGGATCGATTCATCTAACATCTTGTTAAATTCTTCATCACTTTGGTTCGCATTAAGTCCTTCGGTTAGGGCTCTTGAGAAACTGGCAATCAGTTGCGGATTCTTAGCCAGTTTTTGATTTGATTCTTCGCGGGAATAGCCTCCCGATAAGGCAACTGTTCTAACAACATTTGGATGCGCAATAATCTCCTGATAAAAATTATCAACCTCGGGAATGGTCAGCTTAAACATAACCTGACAGCTCGCATCCACAGTTTTCAGGTACCCAAGGATTTCTTGTTTGAGGATGGCTTCCGCTTCAGCCTTATTGGGTGTATGAATATCAACCTCCGGCTCTAAAATTGGAATAAATCCAGCCGCAACAATCATTTTGCCCAGTTCAAATTGTTGTTCAACAATCGCTTTGATCCCAGTTGGATTGGCTTCTTTGATGACAGAACGCATTTTTGTCCCGAAAATATGTCGGTCTTTTGCACGAACGAGTAAGGCATCAAGGTCCGAAATCGGTTTCATTAATTGAACGCCATTCTCTAAATCCAATAAACCTTTATCCACTTTTAGAATCGGCACGATACCTTTCGTCTCCCAGAGATAATCCGCACTATATTTTCCATCGACTTTCAGATCCATTGTTTTTTCAAATAAGATTGCTGCCAGGATCCGATCTTTCGTAAAAGCAGGACTCTTCATAATCCTTGAGCGCATCTCGTGAACCATTTGAAACATCTCCGTTTCATCAGCATAGGCTTCTTTAGGAATTCCATAGCTCGCCAGTGCTTTTGGTGTGCTACCCCCACTTTGATCCAGGGCTGCAATAAAACCTTTGTCATTTTTCATTCGCTCCAATTGTAAGATATTCATAACTAACCTCCGCTTATTATATGTTTTCATTGTATTATACACCTTTTCGAAGCTTTTAGCACCACCCCAGAGCCAAACTTTTAAAAAGAATTTTTAGTGGGACTTTTATGACCCCATTTACGCGCCGATCTTTTCTGCATTTTACAACCTTTTATCCCTGTTTTTCGATTTTATCACTACTGCGTATTTTCTTTTAATGATATTTTGCAGCATTCTAAGCACTACTTAATCCTATCCAACAGATTGCTTACAATAACTGTGACTGTGAATCCGGTGCGAATCCAGCCAGTCTTAAACTCAGACTCTCAGCTGACCCCGGAAGCCTCTGACGCCATAATAAGAGGGTGCGCTGTTATGATAGATAAAGACGTGGTCATAACGGCGATCGCCAAAGAGCGCCCCGCCGAGTTTTCTGATCTCAACCGGCGTTTTCACCCAGCTTGATGTTTTCGTATCAAAATGCCCCAGCTTCTGTAATTCCCGATATTGTTCTTCCGTTAAAAGCTCAATGCCCATGGCGGTCGCCATCTCAATGGCGCTATTCTCCGGTTTATGTTCCTTCCGAGCCACCAATCCTTCGCGATCATAACAAACATTTCTACGGCCGTGCGGACTTTCGGCCGAGCAATCACAAAAGATGTATTCCTTCCTATCCTGATCATAGCCGACCACATCCGGTTCACCGCCGGTTTTTTCCATTTCATTGAGGGACCATAGTTTTTCTGGCTTAGTTTCCAGTTTTGCCTGAATCTCAGTCCAGGTTAACCCTTGATGACGATTCATATTCTTTTCGAAACGGGCGCTCAAAAGACCGAGTAGCTCTTCACACTGTTCTGAGGACAATTCTTTGTTTGCATTTTTCATCATGAAACCTCCTTGTAAAACTTTAACGCTGTGTACTGGTTACCTGCTTTGCCAACTGGTAGGAGATGATAAATTCGGCGGAAGCTTGGTTTTAGCATTTCCCTGGGCGGCGTTGATCTGCATTTGTGTTAAAAAAAGACTGCCCCTTAAATCGGTGTTCTTGATGTTGGCATCCCGCAAATCGGCACCGAGAAAATTGGTTCCTGTCAGGCTGCAGCCTTCCAGATTTGCCGCAATCATCAACGCCATACTAAAATTGCGGCCATTAAGATTAGCCCGTTTAAAATTTTTACCAAAATAATCTTGGCGCTCCATTTTGTCAAAAGAATCGGCTGCCAGTTGATTACTTACCTTTTTTAGCACCTGATTAACACCGATTTGATAATTTGTTATATCTATTTGCAGAATTTCAGTCGGAGCCAATGCGGTCATTTGACTGTTTTGGGCAATCAGCACCTCAACTTCCGCACCGATCCGTTTATCAGTGTTTAAAGACGCCGCTTCCAATAAATACCAGGCCATCTGATGAAGTTGAAAAACAATCCTAAAGACCCGGAAGATTTCATTGGCCTTTTCCGGATTAGTTTTCCAGTTTACATTGGCATAACTATTTTGGGTCACTTTTTGACCGGCACCAAAGCAATCATAAGCCAGACAGCCTTTCATCTTTTTGTTGGCCAGCTGCGCATGGATGTCGCAACAAAAATCTGGCATTAAGTGTTTACAGGGTACCCCAGCTTGCTTATTTTCGGGAAACCCATCCGTCTTCATACAATATAATGCGACGCAACATAAGCCACTACATTTTTCACAATCAATCTTTAGTGCTGCCTCTAAATCAGCGTAGTTGTTATTCTTCATCTTATCCTATCCTTACATCTTATCCTGCCAAATTTTTTGGATCATGTTATCTGTTCAGATTTCATCGCCTGTTTTTTAATATTATTCTTATTATATCGCAACTCCCGAACTGATCACATCAAATTATTTGCCTTCATTAAATTCATTTTTTAATTATTTTTTAACTACTATTGACAATTTAGCTACTTAGTATTACTATATAGCTGTAGTAAGTAATACTAAGTAGTATGGAGGTGATTATCCTGGAAAACTTAACGGAGATGTTCAAAGGCCTGCTTGAGGGCTGTGTCCTTGAAATTATTAGTGGCGGCGAAACCTATGGCTATAAAATCACGCGGCGATTGAATGCGCTAGGCTTTACCGATGTTGTCGATGGAACGATCTACACCATTTTGGTGCGGCTTGAAAAGAATAACCTCGTCGATATCGAGAAGAAACCGTCCGATATGGGGCCACCGCGCAAGTTTTATGTGCTCAACGACGCGGGACGCAGAGAACTGCAGCAGTTCTGGGAAAAATGGGCGTTCGTATCATCAAAAATAAACGAGTTAAAGGAGACCAAACCATGACTTTTTGGGAAAAAATTACCGGTAATGACATGACTAAAGAATTGCAGACTTTTGAATCCCGAGCCCAAAAGCTCCCGCAAGATTATCAGATTGTTTATAAAGAGATTTAAAAATATCTCTTTAAGGTCGGTCCGGTTGAGCTAACCGAGGGAACGGAATTGCTCTCGGGGATTGTCGATCTTTTTGAAGACGGCGTGGCTCTGGGGAAAAGCGTACTCGAAGTGACCGGCCGTGACGTAGCGGCTTTCTGTGACGATCTAATCAAAGATTCAAAAACATACGCGGACATCTACCAAGCATCAGTTGCTCAAGAAGTCAATCAGGCCATGAAAAAGATTACGAAAATCTAAAAGCGGCAAAAGCGATACCTCATAATCCCCTTAACGCAACCAATGCTGACATTTTTTGTGCCATTATGTTAACATCAATTGATGGATGTCATTGCCAAAACCTGCTAAAATAGGCACAGGTGGTGAAAATATGAAAAATGTGATTAGTATGAATTTACAGACCCTGCGAAAAACCCATCAATACACGCAGGAAGATGTGGCCGAAAAGATCGCGGTTTCCCGGCAGTCCGTTGCTAAATGGGAAAACGGCGAGAGCTGACCGGATATAAAAAAATGCAAGTAGTCCTGATTGTTTTGGCTTTTTTAGTAATCGGCAGCGTCGCCGTCCTTGGTTATTTTTTTTATCGCAATTTACATCCGATCGATGATCGTTATCTCCAACAGACCCTCGCCGCTGGTTTTACTGAACAAACCGCCGCGCTGGATAATGGTTCAGTTATTAATTATGGTGAGGGGCCCGATAACGGCCCCGCCCTGCTGTTAATCCACGGACAGGGCGTTTCCTGGGAGGATTATGCCGCCGTTCTGCCCGAATTATCGAAAAACTATCATGTCTTTGCGGTGGACTGCTTTGGCCACGGTCAATCCAGTCATGATCCCGCGCTTTATTCCTGTGCGGCCAACGGCCAGGCGCTGATCGCATTTATGGAGCGTGTTATCGGTGAACAATGCTTTGTCTCTGGTCATTCTTCCGGTGGGATCCTGGCTGCCTGGCTTGGTGCCAATGCACCGGAGCTGGTCAGCGGCGTTCTACTTGAAGACCCCCCACTCTTTTCCGTGACCCCTGAGGAAATGCAGGAAGGATCGGGCTGCTTTGCCTGGAAAGATACCTTCACGACCATTCATAGCTTTCAAAATCAAACGGATGAAACAGATTTTGTTGTCTATTATTTTAAAAATGGCTATATGGTTTCCCTTTTTGGTGGCCTAAAAGAACCGGTGGTAGCAGCCGTTGAGATGTTCCGAGAAGAACATCCCGGTCAGGGACCCCGAATCTACTGGATCCCCTATTCCTGGCTGCGACTGATGAATACCATTGATAACTATGATTTGGCCTTTGGCGAGACCTTTTACGATGGTTCATGGATGAACGGGATCCATCAGGAAGCAATGCTAAAAATGATTCCGGCTCCGACAATTTATCTCAAAGCCGAAACGAATTACGGTCAGGACGGAGTTTTGTACGCTGCCAACAGCGATGAAGATGCCCACAAGGTTCAGGCTTGCCTCTCCGATTGCGAAACCATGACCATCAAATCCGGTCATGATATCCATTATGAGCATCCCGACTTTTTTATTTCCGCAGTAAAAAACCTGGAAAGCAAAACAAAATAATCCGCGAGCCCGCCTGGCCGCTACGGCACCCAAACAAGCCGAACCAATATTTTTGTTGGTTCGGCTTGTTTGGCAGCAATGATATCTTTTCATTGACAATGGCGATTGCGTTGTGCAAAATACAATTGTCTAAAATTTACACGGATTATTATCCTAAGGAGAATCACAATGAAGATAAATTTTCCCGTTGAAGAAACCGTAAAAAAGCGATATAGCGTCAGAAACTATCAGGATCAGGCGATTGAATCCGATAAACTAAAAGCCATTGAAGTTTTTATTGCTTCATTGGAAAACCCCTTTGGTCCCAACATCAAGTTTCATACCCTTGACATCAAAACCGGGCCAAACACCCAAAAGCTTGGTACCTATGGGGTCATCAAAGGTGCCAGCCACTATATTGGTACGACGATCACCCCGGAACCGCTGGCCCTGGAAGCTTTGGGCTATGAATTTGAAGCCCTGGTCCTCTATCTGGCCGATCTTGGTCTCGGCACGTGTTGGCTGGGTGGCACCTTTGACCGGCAGAGTTTTTCCAATGCGATGCAAATCGAAGCCGGTGAAATTTTCCCGATCATCACTCCCTTTGGGTATGCGGCCGACCACAAGCATTTTAAAGAAAAAGCGATGCGTAAACTGATTAAAGCTGATCAACGGAAAGAGTGGCCGCAATTGTTTTTTAACAATGATTTTCAGTCGCCACTGACGGCCGCTGCGGCTGGCGACCTGGCCTTTGCTCTGGAAATGGTGCGATTGGGACCATCGGCTTCCAATAAACAACCCTGGCGGATTGTCTTAATCGATGGCAACTGTCATTTTTATGAGGCCAAGGAACCAGGCTACAGTAAAGCCTTTTCTTATGATATCCCGCGGGTCGATCTGGGCATCGCCGCCGCCCATTTTGATTTTGCCATGAAAGAACAGAAAATTGACGGGCATTTTATTACCTCGGCTCAACCGGAAATTGATTTGCCTAAGCATATGGAATATGTCTTTTCGTGGATCAGGGATTAGTTTACCCGCTATTTTTTGAATGAAAAAAATTGTTTGATTTAACATTTCATTGGTATTTTAAATATAAGCAGCATCGGATATCGACCTAACACGAACTGAACGAAAACGAAATTGCCCCAAAGACAGCTAATAGGAGGAAATCTGTTTGGAGAAAACGGTGCATCGTCACATTAATAACGGCTTGTCTAGTCTTATCGATTTCAATCACCGCTTACGCTATTGAAGTCAAAAGATATAATGCAATTGAGAAATCCTACAGACCATACCAAGATGCCATGAACTATAAACTAAATATTTTCAACTTTTTCGAAATCATTCATCCTTTTGTCCGAACATAAAGAATTCCTTACCTTCTATAGAGCAGAGTGTTACATCAGCGCTGCCTTGGCGAACCAGTCACCAAGGCAGTGCTTTTTAAATACCGTAAGGGCTATTTCGCCCAACCGACATGGAAAGTCAGCTTGACATGATGTGCTTTTTATGATATTTTTCCTATGTAAAGCGTACTTTCCATTGCATAAATGAAAATATTCCCCCCCCAGCCGTGCTGGAGAAGCAGATGCAAGCGAAATTCTGAAAAAATTAGCGCATACACAGGGTAAAAATAATCGAAGGAGCAGTATACGCGGATCATGTGTTGTGTACTGAGGTGATATTTTGAAGAATCGACTCGAAGAAATACGGAAGCAGCATGGTATTAAGCAGGAAGAACTTGCTACTGCTTTGGAGGTATCCAGACAAACGATTGGCTCTCTTGAAAATGGGAGATATAATCCATCCATCATCCTAGCGTTTAAAATCGCACGCTTTTTTGATATGTCAATTGAAGAACTATTTATCTATGAGGAGGAACAGTAATGAAAAGAAAAACATCATTTTATGTTGTAATGCTGATTACAGGTATCTGCTGTATTATCGCAAGCCTCTTTTTTAATGGTGAGATATTTTCGTGAAAAACTAAGTAGTAACAGTATAAAGCAACGCGTTCTTTTTTCAATGCTATTATTTCTGGCACTGTTTTTGGGAGTAGTGGTCATAAGCTACTTTTTTCTTCCTGAAGGATTACTGAAAAGTAAAAACCCCTTGCAAAATTGGGAGACCTCTAACAATACTTTTACTCTGACGCTGCAAATTTTCTTTTATAATATGCTTTCTGTGTTAGTTATTGTCTTAGGAAGTCTATTTGGTCAAAAAAAAGAATCCGAAGCAACCTATCTTTCGATCGGCTACCTGGCCCTTTTTACACAGTTTTGTATCAACGGAATCGTCTTGGGAACCTGGTCTTTTTCAATGGCAGGCGAAGCTATTCCGTTGCTGGAAAGGATTGTTCGCACCTTTGATCTAACCCATCGGGCTGGGCTTTGGGAGATGCTGGGGCAGTTGCTGATCACCTGTGCAGTCGCCCACATCGCTACGGTATT
>RRZU011569003.1_pt1 | contig 15706 bp, 10 predicted proteins | sample 2165561 | NCBI WGS metagenome assembly RRZU01 (sample SAMN10456909, study PRJNA506462) | wastewater metagenome | isolation source: wastewater sludge | place: USA: Moscow, Idaho
TATATTGTTGATTTGCTAACACCATGATATTCTGCTATTTTGCCTATGCTTAATATTCTCATTTTTATATCCTATTTTCAATAGGATATAAAATCAATGAATAGATTTAAATAGATTTTATGTTAACTATTTTCAACCCATACTATATATTTTTTCAAAAAACTTTAATAAATATTTGTTTTTTGTTTCATCATTTAATTCATTAAATTTTTCATTTATTAAATCTTTATTTTCTAAATAAAAATGATAAAATGAGTAGGCACTTTTTGGATTAAAACTTTCATCTATAAACAAATTAACATTAACAGCATGAACTTTATTTAAAAGGAAAAATTCAAAAAACAAATCTTCATTTTTATTTATTTTAAAAAATAAATTTACCATTTTATTAATTTCGTCTGAATTAAATTTATCTTTATAAATTTCCCTTAAATCCATTATCAATTCTAATATTAACTTTGATTTATTTAAACCAATCAATTTTAAATTTTTATCAAAACCATTAAATACATTTATATAATTTATAACATCGCCATTACCTTGATAACATTTTTGTAAATATGCTTTTGAAAACTCTCTTAAAATTTTTTCTTTTCTATTATTTCTAATATTATCAAAGAAATGGTAATTATTATTAATGAAATTTAGAAAAGAAAATATAGCATTATCATCATTTCTAAAAACAAATTGAATAATATTATTTTTCTCATTTAAGATATACATTAAATATTCACGAAAAAAATCACCTTTGTCACCAATAAAATTGTCATGTTCCTTTATAAACCAATCATAATTTAGTTCATATTTCTTTGTCATATTTTAATTCCTTTATTTTTACTTGTTTTTATAATTTTATTTTGAATGAATTTAATATTATTTTACATTGTATTAAATTCATTATTTAAATATTTATCACATAAAATACACTCGTTATGGAAATGTTTTAATTGAGCAATTAATTCCAACTTATCATTGGAAATTTTATCAGAAAAATAGTTTAACTTTAACTCATCATCATTTGATAAACTATTTAACTCAAACTTCTTTAGAATTTGATTTAAAATTTTAGTATATATTTTTTTAATTAACTCTTCTTCAATTTCATTTCCATTTTTTACAATATAGTCAAAATTTTTACTAATAAATGTTTTTTTATCAATCATTGAAACTGAATTAGCATCTTTATTAACTTCAAATGAATAAATATCATATGAATTTAACATAAAATTCAATAATAATGATAAAAAATTAAATTTTTCTTTAAATTCATTATTAAACAACTTTTCTAAATTATTTTCAAAATCCTTTATCAAGTCTTCCATTAAGTTTAGGTTATTTTTATCATTTTTATGATGCATTAGATAAAACAAATAAATTATTTCTTTTGATAAAAAAAATGTAAGATTATTTAATTTAAATGGTAAATCACATTCAATCTCATTTTCTAACTTTAAGTCTAATTTGAACATTTCTTTATAAAAAAAGAAAAAATTATCAATATACTGACCATAATCTTTTGAACTTATTTTTTGTTGATTTAGTTCTGAATATGAAGATATTAGAGTATTGTTTAAATATTCTTTTTCATTTTTAATTAATTTTAAAAATCTATTTACAAAATTATTATGAAAAGTGAACACAAATTCACTATTTTTAAAAAAATTATCTATATTTGTTAAATCTATAAATACATTTTTTTCTGTTTGATTTACTAATAAAACATCAATAAGTTTATTAAATGTTATTTTTGATATTTTATAATTTTCTTTATTCGTAACCATAAAATTAATAATTGAATTTATTAAGAAATCTTTATTTTCAAATGAATGTGAAGCATCAGTAATATATAAATTACTCTCATTATAATTAATCAAAAACTCTAATGTTTTATTTATCTTTTTATTGTTATTTGTTTTATTAAAATAATGAATAATTAATTTGGCAATTAATTTATTTTTATATAAATCATCTGGTTCTAAAAAACTTAAAAAAACAAATAAATCAGATTCTTTTTTTAAGTTAAAGAAATGTTCCATATTGAATTTTGATTTAGACATACCATCAACAATATATAAGTATTTACTCACATATTGTTTTTTAAAACTTTCATCAATGTTTTTGTTTTTTAAGGTTTCAACAATTTCACTTAATTGAGTTGAATTAAATTCTTCTTCAATATCATAAAAAAAGTCATTTGTTTTATTAAATTCAACCATAATATATCAATCATTTTATTTTTAGTGAGTATCTATATATTATATATTATTAACAACACTTTCTAATATATTAATATTATTGTTTTTAAAACTATATTCATTCAGTTTATTGTTTTTTTCATTATTTGATTTAATTTTTAAAATAATTTCTTAAAATTTATTAATTGTGATTTTATTTATTATTTTTAAACTCCAAACTATTATCTCTAAAATTATCTGTTTCAAAGTGGTTAACTATACAATCAAATAGTGTGGATAAATAATTATCATTTTTATTTAAATCTCTTTCTAATAAATTATTTAACACATCTTATTCATAAATTAGTTAACTTTAAATTTATGATAATATATATTAATATATATTTTATTCATTAAAAAACAGACTTTTAAAAGTCTGTTTTTATTTTTTTTAAGAAATTTTTTCTAAATATTTAATTATATCTGAAACACTGTTCATATTTTCAGCATCACCATCACTAATTTCCAAATCAAACTTTTCTTCTAATGCCATAATAAGTTCAACAATATCCAATGAATCAGCTTTTAAATCATCAACAAAGTGACTTGTTTCTTTAACATCATCTTTATTCAAATTCAACACACTTGCTGTTACATCAATTACATCACTTTTGATTTTCGATTTATCAATAACCATATTTTTAATAACTTTCTTTATTTAACATGGGTATTATTTAAACATATTTAAATAATATTTTCAATATATTTTTACAAAAAATCATGTAAATTTATATCTTAATAACTTTTATTTGTTTTTTAGTACTTAACAAATTATAAGTAATATCTCTAAGTAAGTTATTTTTTTTATTATCATTATTATAGACATCTTTATTATTGTCATTTAATATATCATTATTTATACTATCCTTATTAAAAGATAACAATCCATCAAAAGTATCAATATTTATTAATTTTATTTTTTCAAATATTATGTCTTTGTTTTCTAAAATAAAATCATAGCTAAAATTATTCATTAATTTATCAAAAATAATTTGACAAAAATAATTTACTTTATTGTTTTCGTATAAATAATTGTAATTAATTAATAAATCCAGTGTATTTATTAAATTTAATTCATTGTTTTTTTCAGAAAAAGAATAAATAAAATCCACTTTATTTTTAAATTCATCATTATCTAATACACTTGAACTTAATAAATATAAAAATAATATTGAATTATTATGTTTTACTAATTCATGAGTTGCTTGAAAATATGATGGTATGTTTGCTGCTATAACACTATCTTTTATTTCATTTCCACCAAATTTATTAATATCAAAATCTGGAAGATATTTTTTCATATAATTTATTGTTTCATTAATTGATGGTTTTTCATTCAATAAAATTTTATCAAAATAAACAAATTCAGCATTCAATTTTTTGTATAACAAACTTTTAATTATTTGCTTGTTTTGATTTAAAAAAATTGGATATTTTTCTAAAAAAACATCATAATGATTATAAAATAAAGATTGAAAATTATTTTCAAAAATTTCATTATGATTAATGCCATTTTTAATTTCATTTAATCTTTGAATATATGTTTCATCACTATTATAACCATAAAAGTTTAAAGTTTTAAACTTTAAGTCAATTAATGATGGAACATGTTTTTTTAAATCACTTTTCATGCCTTTTAAATAATCATAACTGGTTTTTTTATTATCATCTGTATTAGCCATAGCACTTAAATATTCAAAAAAATCTCCACAAATTGATATTTTTTTATAATCTATGTTTTCACTATCACCATTAATTAAACTGGTTATATGTTGATAAATACTATCTATTATATCAGTAGCATTTTCATTTAAAGTAAGTTTAATATTTGACATAAAACTCATTAAATATTTTAAAACAACATCTTTATTTAATATTGATTTTTCATCAAAAATCTTTATAAAATTAATACAATCATCTTTATTTGTAAATCTTGGTAGAATATTGTTAAAAACATTATCCATATTTTTTGTTAAATATTTTTTTGATTTATTCTCATATACTTTTTTTATTGCCATTAAAAGAATATTTCTTTTAATCTCTTTATCTAAATCTAATTCATAAAAAAAATATTTAACAAAAAAATTATTTCTAAAATCAAAATTATTTATAAATGTTTCAATGTTTATTTTTGTTACTTTATCTTCTATTTCATTTAAATTATCTATTTTATTTAAAATTTTAGGAAAAATACTATCTTTTTCTAAACTGATAATTTGTTTAAAATATTCAATATCATAATATTTTAATATTTGTTTTATATATGAATATCTAGAATTTATAATATGTTCATTAATAACAGTTCTTCTTACTTGACCAAACTCTTCTTTATTTATATTAAGTGAATTTAATTTTTTATAAAAATTTATATTTTTTAAATTAAAATATTTAAAATATCTTGGCTCAAAATAATCATCAAAATCTTTGCTGCTTTCCTTACCTTCATCTACTTTAATTATTTCATTTAATTTAAAATCAATATTCAGGTCAAATATTGGTATTAATAAATTATTAACAATAATTTTACCTTCAAGTTCATTACCATTATTATTTATTTTATCAATTAGTTTTGGAACTGTTACATCTCTGAAATAATCTAACTCTTCATTATCATAAGATAAAAAAGCATTTAAAACATCATTTCTTATATTCAACCTAAAAATTAACATTGGTTCTTTTATTAATATATAATCAGCCAATGTCATTAATTTCAAATCTTTATTTGGTGTGTTTTTATTACATATATTAAAATTTTCATCAAAAAGAAAATTACAACCATTTTTTAAAATAAAAACTTTCATTGAATCAAGTTCATATTGTGTTGTATCTTCCATTGAGTAATTATTTATAACATCTATAACATCATTTAATTTAAAATTCATTATTATTTTATTCCAGTTATACTTTAATATTATTATAAGCTATTTTTTTATTATTTAAATTTTCATTTTTAAAATAAACATTTTCATACAGTTTTATTGTATCAAAATAAACAAAAGCATCATTATTATTTAAACTATAATCACTTAACATCCTTTTCAGTTTTTCTATCATATTATTAAATACATAAACATCTATTGATTTAAATTCTTTTTTTATACATTTAACATTTTCATTAATAAAATTTTTTTCAAAAATTTTACAAGAGTTTAAAAATAAATTAAACAATAATAAATTACATTTATTGATATTTAATTCAAAATCAATTAATGTATTTAATTCACTAATATTAAACATAACATTTATAATGTTTATAAATTGATTTAAATTGTTTTTTTCAAAAAAAGTCATAATAAAGTTTACACTTTCTTGAATATCACATTCTTCTATATTAATTAAATTGTAAATATATGAATTAGACATTGATTGTGCCTCGTTTTTTTGTTTTTTTTCAAGAATTTTTTCAATTGAGAATGGTATTGTGACATTTTTAATTTTACTTATATCAAAAACATTGTGTATATCATATTTATTTCTTAAAAGATTAAGGAGATATTTAATTGTCATTTTATTTTTTAAAAAATCTTTAAATAAAATAAAAACATTTTCTATTTTTACATTTTTTATAATATCATTTGTTAATTGTGGATATTTTTTTTCAAATATTTTTGAATTATAACTAAACATATTCATTAAATCAAAAAAACCAAAAGTGGCACGATTTATACTATATACAATTAAATCTGATTCTGATTCAGTTTTATATAAATAAGCTTTTTTTGAATAATTATAATAAATTTTAAAAATATCTATAATATGTTTTTCTAATAATTTTGGTAAATTGTTAGAAAAATTGTTATAAATAATATCTTTATCTAATTTTGAAGTTATTTTTATTAAAGAGTTAATAAAAAAAAAACATAATATTATTATCTATATTTTTACTATTACTATTTAAAAACATTTCTGTTACATTATTTAATACTCCATCAATTAAATCTTGTGGATTATCCTCATCTTTTAAATACTTTAAATTAGATTTATCACTGACAAAATACATAAATTCAATTATTAATCTACCTCTCATTTCTGAAACTAGGTGATTGAAATTTATATTTTTTAATATATTAAAATACAAATATAAATCACTTTCATTTTCAATATAATCATTATAATCAATATTCATATCTTTTAATTTTGTTTTCATATGATAAAAGATAGACTTGAAAAAATCTTGATGTGAACTTTCATTTAAATTATTTAAAATAAACTTTAATCCATTAGAATTATCAAATTTAATTAAATTATAAATTAATTTTCTTTTGTTTATTTCTATATTTAAAAAATCATGTTTTTTATCACCAAATAAAAAATCTTTATTATATTCAAAAAAACGATTAACAAAATAATTATCTTTATAATTATTCTTATAAATATAATGATAAAAATAGCTTTCTTCATATTCGTTAACTAAATTTTTGTTGAGACCAAGATTTTCAATTTCTTTATATAAATCAAAATTATTTATTTCTAAATATTTACAATAATATGGCTCATAAAATTTATTTTTATTATTTAAATTTAAATTTACTTGTTTTAATAATGGTATTATAAATTCATTAGTAAAAATTTCTTTGTTTTCTATTTCACTATCATCATAATCTATATATAAAAAACAATCACAACAATTTACATCTGATATAATTGATAAAATTTTAGATAATGTATAATTGTTTAACAAATCTATTTGAATATTACTGTAATTTTTAAAAACATTTATAATTTTATCTTGAAGATTTAATTCAATTATAGTCATTGGACTAACAATTAATAAATATTCAGCAAAATTTAATAAAATTTTTTCTGAGAATACATCTGGAGATAAACCAACAAATTCATGTTTATCAAATGGTAAATGATAAATATCATTGTTATCCAAAAACTCCTTAAAAAATAAATAATTTTCATGTTCTTTTATTGATATAGAGTCATTATATGTATCATCTATAATTTGTTTTATTTTTTTCAAATCATTCATAAAAATTAAATTTTCACCTTTTTATTATGTTTTGATTTTATTAACAATTTTTCTAATTTTAAAACAACATTTAAATCAATATTTTTATCATTTTTTAATAATAAAATATTACATTCATTTTTTAATAAAGTTAATGTTTCACTTAAACTAATAATATTTTTCATTTCTTTAATTTTTATAATTTCATCTTTATTATTTAATATATCTTCTTCATTATATTTTTTTAAAAAACAAATTATTAATACAGTTATTTTATTATTTATTAAATTATTCAAATTTTTATTAGAGTTATTTAATAAAAAAATAGTTTTTAGAGTATCAACCAATATATCATTTTTATTTTTTACATTATTAAAAAAACTTTCTGAAAATTTAACAAAATCATCCACATTAAATATACTACTCATCAAACAAATAAAATAACACATATAAATAGTAATATCCATTCTTTTAACAACATCATTTTGTTCCATTAAAAAAGAAATCCTATCATAAAAATCATTAATAAAAATTTCATTTGTTATATTATTATTATTTTTTAAAATTAAATCTGAATATTTTATAAAATAATTATTTAAGTTTAATGGAACATTTACTTTGTAAATTAATGAGAAATAAATTAAATATTGTGTAATTGACTTTATAATGTGAATTTCATTATCAATTAATCCATTAAGACTTTTATTAACAACTTCATTTTGTTCAAGTATCAATGTACAAGTTTCATCTTTTTTATTTACATCCAAATTCTTTATAATAAATTCTTCTTTTGTATAAAATTTTTCATATAACAAATAATACAGATTTAATAAATTTAACACACAATCATCATACTCATCTTTTTTTAAATTAAATCTTCTTTCTTTATAATCATAATAAATCAAAAAAATCTTTAAATTTTTTAAATAATAAAGAGAAAATTTAAGACATTCTTGATAATCATAATTACTACTGTTTTTTGCTATAAAAACTTTATATGAATTAATTAATTTATTAACTAATATTTTCTTTTCTTTATGTTTTAAAATATACTTAGTATCATTTAATATATATTGCATTAAATTTATCAATAAACTACTATTATTATATGATTGTCTATCATGACTATTAAAAATTCTATCAATTACCAAGCTATTTGTTAGTAATAAAATATAATTATAAATATTTTGTTTATCATTAATTATATTTTTATAATCTATATGTTTTAAATTCTCATTATATGTAAAATAATTTATTAATATTTTATTATAAGTTTCTTTATCAAAAACTTTTTTAAAAACATTAAAAACATTAACATTAAATGGAATAGCATTAATAAAATTTTTACGTTCTGATATAATATCATTATTAATTTTTTTAATAAAAACATCTTTTTCAATATTTAAAAAATAATATAAAAAACTTCCTTTACAAATATCTTTATTTAGAAACACAGATTTCATATAACAATATTTTCTGTTATCATTTATAAATATATCTTTATTAAATCCAATTTTGTTAATTTTATTGTACAACTTTTCATTATTTAATCTAATTAAATAATAAAAAATTGGATAAAATTTACCTTCATTTGATGATTGGTACAATTTATTTAAATTAAAATCAATATTTAATTTTAAAATTGGAATTAAAACTTTTTCAATTAAAGTATTTTTGTGATTTATATTTTTTAAATTATTTAATGAAATAATAAATGTCATAAAGAAAAAATTAAGAAATATAATCAATTCTTTTTCATTATATTTTTTTATTGAATCAATAATTTTATCATAATTTTTAAACTCAATTATCATTTCACAATTTTCATAAAACAAAAAACTTAATAAAGTTATTTCAAATTTATCTTTATATAATTTATCATAACTTTCCAAAGCATCTTTTAATTCATCTGTTTCATTTAACTCTTTTAATATACCATTATAGCCAAATGTCAAAAAAAAATTTGTAATTTCTTCTTGTTCACTATATTTTAAATTATTGGAAAATTTTTTTCTTGATATATTTTCAGCAATTCTTATACAATTAAACTGAATATTATCCAATTTATCTATTTTATTTAAATAAAACAATCTATATTTAGTTAAATCCATTTATATCTATTTTCTTTTTGTTAAATTCAATTTATTATAACAAATTATTATATATTCTTCACTTAATAAAAATTAAATTTTAATATTTTTGTTTTTTTTATCCTTACCAAAGAAAATGCTTTTTAATAACTTGATATTAACATACATATCTTTTGTATCATTTTGATTAATGGTACTTTGTAAAGTCTCCAAGTATCTAATATTATCCAATACACTAAATTTTAGATGATTTTTTAAAAAATCAGTTTTTTCTTTTAAAAAATTATTATCAAATTCAAGAATTATTTTTTTAAACAAATAATTGTTTATATGTTCAAAACATATTTTATCTAGTTCTTGAATATGTTTTCTTTTTTCAAGAATATCATTTAAGTCATTAATGAGTTTTAAAATAGCATATAATTTATTTTCATTACTTTCATTTTTATAATTAAAAATTAAATTTAATCTATTATTTAATTTGTTTTTAATTTCTTCAATATCATTACTCTCATTATAAAAATCATTAACAACACCTTCCATTATTTTTAATGGGTAGTTTTTTTCATCATTTTCTTTTAAAAAATTAAAATCACTTGATTTTAAAGTATTGCATACTAACAAATCCATTTTTTTAACATTAGGTATAAAATTAGATACTTTGTTTTTTTTCAGTAAATTATAATTTTCAATTATTTGGGAAAATAAATCACCATTTTTAATCTTTTCATCAAAAACATTATTATCTTTAAAAACATGTTTAATTTCATTAAAATAAATTAATGTAAAGTCTGAGGCATTTTTATCTGAATTATCTTTATCAAAAAACTCATAAATATCTTGATTATCTCTTAAACTTAAACATGTTTCTAATGCATTTTTAAAAAAAGTTTCTTTATTAATATTTTTTAATAAATTAGGCTTTAAATTGTTTATTGAATCTTCAAAGTCTTTATAATCTACTGATATGTCACGAATACCAAATGATAGTTTTTCAAAAATGTAATTTAAATGATTTCTATATCCTTTTGTATTTAAAAATGCTGGTCTTACAGATGGGAAAATATTATTTATATGTTTTTCGGCATACTCATCTTGTTCTGACATAAAATTTTTAAAATTTAATTTACCTGTTATTTCAAAGACACTTTCAATTTTTACAATTAAATCATCATCTAATTTTTTCTTAGAGTAACTTTTATCATTATCATTAAAGTACATGTATGTTTCAACAAAATTTTTTGTGTTTACTCCAAATAAAAACAAATGAGTGTCAAAGTGAGAAATAAATTTTAACAATTCATTTTCAGTTGAATATTTTTTAATAGATTTTTTTGTTCTTTCATCATTAAAATTATATATTTTACAAAATTCATTTAAAAATTTCTTTTTATTATCATAATTTAAGGTTTCTAAAAAATTATTAATGAATTTAAAATTAAACCTATTATTAAAAATTTTATTATAAAGTTTATCTTTAACATCTAAATTTAACTTATATTTATCATGATTTTTGGCTGTATTTCTTTCCAAATTATTGAATATTTCATTACTATATTTATTGTAATAATATTCAATAAAATCTTTGTTTTTTTTATTTGAAAATAATGCATCAATAAAATTCAATTTATAAGTAAAACTTCCATCCTCATAAAATAAACTCTTATCAATGTTATTTAGTATAACATCAGCACAATTTATATCATTTATGATTTCAAGATAATTAAAGTATCTTGGTTTTTTTGAAATTACTTTATTATTTTTTAAAACAGTATTTATTTTATTAAAATTATAATCAATATCAAGACTTAATAAATGAACAATTTTTTCAATATTATGTTCATTAATATTGTTTTTTTGATTAATACTAACTTCTTCAATTAGTTTTGGCAATAAATTATCTAAAAAATAATTTAACTCACTTTCAGATAATTTATTTATATATTTTTCTAATTCATTTTTAGAATTAATTAAAATTATTTCTTTTAAATTATTATAATTTTTTTCTTCCATAAAAATTATTCTTTTATATATATACAATAATATCTAAATTATAACAAAAACACATCTTCAAAACAAACCTTTAATGGTTCTATATTTTAAAGCATTAAATTTTTATTTTTATTTTTGATTTATTATTTGAAATGAATAAAACATCTTTAATTAATCGCAAATTGCTCTCCAATTTGTTTGAAATTTCATTATTTAAAATCAATTTATTAAAATGTTGATTTAATACATTAATAGTTTTTTCATACTCATCCAAATCAAACATATTAAATGCATTTTTTATTTCTGTTTTATATAAAGACAAATCATTTGTATTAAATCTTAAAATAATTTTTTTAATCAAATTAACATTAATATATGATAATTTATCACTTCCAAACATAATATTATCATCATTCTTTATTAACTGATTTACATCTTTAGCAAAATCTATAAAATCAATTAAACATTTATCTTTTTCATCATTTTTTAAATGACATATTAAATCTAACTTAAATATATATGGTATTGAATAATGATAAATATAATTAAACATATATATATAAAATAAAGATTTGTTTCTTATTGGTTTAGATTGTAAATTTTTAAATGACGTTAACTCTTGATTTATGTTTATATCAAATTCCTTTAATATATACATCAACATATCTAGTTTATTATTTACAGTAACAAAAAAATCATCTGTATTTTTATTGCTCTCAAAAGACATAGTATCTTTATCAAAATTATTCATACTATATGCTAGTGATGCCATTTCACTAAACATTTCTATTAAATGTTTTTTTAAGTTTTCTTTTTCTAATAAAATCAAATCATCATTTTTAATATGGTTAATTGAAAATAAAACAAAGTTTTTTAAATATGGTTTCATTCTGTATTCTGGTAATGACAATTCATTTAACAATCCAGTTATACTTTTCTCATTATTTGTACTTAAATATATATTTATGACTTTACTAATAATTTGTGCTTTTTTTTCTAAATATTCAAAATCATTATTATAATTATTTAAATATAAATAGAATTCATTTGATTTTAAATTATTATTCAAGCTAAATAAACTTATCAAATATTCAAAATTATTATCTTTTTTTAAATCAATTTTAATTTCATTTTTATATATTCTATCTATAAACAAATTAAAAAGTTCTACATCTATATCTAAACCAAAATCACTTATAGTAGAAAAAGTATAATAATTCAATAAAACATATTCAATATCTTTGTTAAAAAATAAAATATTATCTGGTAAATTTAATAAAAAATTATATATATCATGCTTATTTAATTCAGATACTTTTGACATTTCAAAGTTATCATATTTATAAAGAATATTATCTAAATACATATTCAAAAAACATTCTTTATTTTTTTCATTTAAACTTGAAACAAAATTATTGATAAATTTTAAATCATTTAAATATTCTGATATATTTACATTATAATAATTACTTTTACTATCTTCATTTGTAATATATTCCATTAATTTATTGGCATATTTAATATAAAAATATTGTAAATAACCATCCTTTTTGTTTTCAAATCTACTTGTAAATAAAACTGTTTCATAAAAATCAAAATAACCATCTATTTCAAAATGTTTATTTTTAGAAGATTTATCAAATTTATCATTATTTATAAAATATTCTATTAATTCTATATTATTAGTTTTTATTATATAATTAAAATATCTAATTTTATTTACATAATCATCATGCAATGTTGTTAAAGCATTAATATTGTAATTATAATCACAATTAAAATCTATTTTAAAAAAATCTAATGTTTTACTTTCCAATAACTTTAATATTTCATCATTATAAGAAAAATCATTTACTTCACTTATTAAATTAACTAAGTTTTTATCAAAAAAATATTCAGAATCATTTTTTGATAAATTATTAACGAAATTTTTAATTTTTGTTGAATCTAAATCTAAATTTAAAAAAACTACTGGTGATTCAATAATCACATTTAATAAATATGAATTAGCTGTTACATTCTCAAAATTAGAATTATGAAATTCTTTTTCAGTTATCTTAATATCATAGTTATTTTTATCAATAAAATTCTGAATAAAATTAATTTCTTTATAATTTTTATGGTCTTTATTTTTTATATACAGGTTTTTTACATTTGCATTTATTTTAGCAATATAATTTAACACTGTTTCTAATTCTGTTTTTTCAAAAAAAACATTTTTCATTTTTCAAACCTTTATTTTTCTTATTTTTTTAACATTATAAATATTGTCTTCAAACTCTTGTATTTTTTCTAATAACTTTACATCATTTACACCATTTAAAACATCATTTGAATACAAATCTTTCATATATTTAATTATGTTTTCAATTGGGGTTGAAGCATTTATGTAATCTATTAACCCTCGATAAACATCTTTTCCAATAAAATTTTTATTTTTAAATAAATTAAATAAAAAAACAAAAAACACCTCTTCTTTATCCATTTCTTTAGTATTTAAATGTAACTTTTCTTTTAATTTATTGGAATCAGGCATTTTGTTTTTAAACAAATTATAAAAATTTAATAATTTCTTTTGATTTGTAAATAATTTTTGATTTTTAAATTCAGAAAAATTAAAAATTATATCTTTTTTCAACAACAATGAACCAAAATCATTGATTAAATATATCATAAAACCATCTGAATTTATGGTTTTTGAACTTTCTTTTTTATTAAAAAAATTTTTTTCAATAAAAGTATCTAATTTTTTTTCATTTTTGTTATTATTTACATCTCTTAAAAAGGCATAACCACTATAAAATTTATATTTATTTTCATAAACATCTAAACTTATATCTTTATCAATTTTTAATACATAATTTAACAAATCATTTGAAGCTAAGTCACTATATTTATGAAAAAAATCATTTATGAAAATATTTTTCACAAACCATAAATTTTCTTTATTATTTAATAAAATGTTATTATTTTTTATATTATTAAAATATTCAACAACAATTTCTTTTTTATTTTCCATTATATAGTTATAAAAATCTCTTTGTTTATCATAAATCAACTTCAAATCATCACTGAATATTCTTGAAAATTTATCAATAAAAAGATTTAAAAAATTTTCAATAAATAAATTTTCAAATTTGTTTATCTCACTATTATTTACACAATCTTTTATAATATTATATTTTGTTTGACTCATTTCAAATTTAAAATAAAATCTATAATTATTTTTTGAATCAAATGATATGTTTTGTATATCTGAATTATTTTTACCATCATTTAAATTAAAAAAAACATTTGATAAATATAATTTTTTAGTGTTATTCATAATCATAAAAAAAATAACATCATCATTCATAAAAATAGATTCGCTTATACTTTTCATAAAAATATCTCTTTTTTCTGTGTCTTTGATATTATCAAATTCAGAAACAATTAAATCAAATGTTTCATTATAATATTCTTTACTAATACAATTAAAATCTTCATGACTATTAAAATTAGCTAATCCACGTTGTTTATTTAATTCAAATTCACTATCCAATATACTTAAATCATAATTCATCTCAAAAAACTTTAAAAAAACATCATAAAACTTGAAATTAATAATTTCAATAAAGTTATTTTCAGAAAATTTTTCTTCAACTAAACAAATATCTCTTATTTTTTTATATATATCAATATTATGTGTATCCATATAATTATTTTTTTTATTAATTTTTAAATAACTATAAGACATATGAAACAATAAACTGATTAAATTACCAGTCACAATATTATTATTTCCATTATAACTATTATTAATTTTGTTTATTGATTTTTCAATTTCAATTAAATATATTTTAAAAAAATAATCTCTATTACTTCTATTTTCTTGAATATTTAAATTAGCCAACAATTCTTCTAATTTATCTTCAAGTTTTAAACCTCTAGATATAAGTTTATCTGCTTCAATAGACTTTTCTATAAACAAATTTATATTTTTGAAAAAATCTTCTACATTTTCTTTTATTTTATATGTATCTGTATCTGTATCCATTTTAACTATTCCATAAAAAATTATAATTTTAATTTATTTTTAGTTGGATTTTTTTTATTAAAAAAATTTAATAAGTTATTTATCTCTTTTAATTCTGGTATATCTCCACAATTATTTAATAATCTATTATTTATTATTTTTTCTTTAACATAACTATTAATTTCACTTAATAACATATCATTATTTTTGTTTTTTTGAAAAACATGTTTTAAAACATCATCAAAAACATCATTGCTTAAATTCCGTTACTAAAATGAATAAGAAATTATATTCAAATCTATTCATTTTTCAAAACACATAATTGATTATAACAAATCAATTGTAAAACATGTGTTTCATTTATTTTTGCTGTAAAGCAGCAAAAATTCACCATGTAACTGATGGTATATATTAAACA
>RRZU011022426.1_pt1 | contig 15705 bp, 15 predicted proteins | sample 2165561 | NCBI WGS metagenome assembly RRZU01 (sample SAMN10456909, study PRJNA506462) | wastewater metagenome | isolation source: wastewater sludge | place: USA: Moscow, Idaho
CCTGATGATCGCGATCCTCACCGTCGTCATGGCCGGCGTAAAACCGGAAGGTGGTTACGGCAAGGCGATCTGCCTGTTCTTCTCGGCGCTGACGCTGCAGGTGATGTCGAGCGCCTTCAACCTGATCGGAATTTCCAGCTTCTTCCGCGACCTGGCCTGGGGCGCCCTGCTACTCCTGTCGCTGGCCTCCGGACGCTTTGATCTGCGCGCTTTCTGGCCGCAGGCAAAGAGTCGCACCTAAGAGTTCTGTCGTGCGGCTCGACGCGGTGCCCTCCCGTGTCGAGCCGCAAATAATGAGGGCGAATTTCAACGAGGAGAGGTTCATGAACCGCAAGTTAATCTGTTCCGCAGTTGCACTGGCTTGCTTGGGCGCAGCCGGGTCGCTTTACGCGCAAGACAAGCAGCAAGCCATTACCACGGTCGTCAAGATCACCGGCATCGCCTGGTTCGACCGCATGGAAGCTGGCGTCAAGGAATTCGCCACGCAGAACGCCGGCGTCAAGACCGAACAGACCGGTCCGGGCCAAGCCGACGCCGCCCAGCAACTGCGCGTCATTGAAGACCTGATCGCCAAGAAGGTCGACGCACTCGCCGTCGTGCCGATTGACCCGGCTGCACTCGAACCCGTCTTCAAGAAGGCGATGGCCAAAGGCATCAAGGTCGTGACGCACGAAGCCGACAACCAGAAGAACACGATGGTCGACGTCGAAGCGTTTGAAAACGCCGCCTACGGCGCACGCATCAACGACCGCCTCGCCGAGTGCATGGGCCAGACCGGCAAGTGGACCTCCTTCGTCGGCTCGCTCGGCATGCAGTCGCACGTTCAGTGGGCCGAAGGCGGCGCAGCGAACGCCACCAAGAAGTATCCGAAGATGCAGCTCGTCGACGCCAAGACCGAGTCGAACAACGATGCGACGAAGGCCTACGAGAAGGCCAAGGAACTGCTGCGCAAGCACCCGGACATCAAGGGCTTCCAGGGCGGTTCATCGGTTGATGTGCTCGGCATCGGCCGCGCGCTCGAAGAAGCCGGCCTGCAAGGCAAGGTCTGCGTGTTCGGCACCGGCCTGCCGAGCGAAACGGCGAAGTACCTCGAATCCGGCGCCATCACCGGCATCGCCTTCTGGGACCCGAAGGACGCCGGCCTGGCCATGAACAAGGTCGCCAAGCTGCTGCTCGACGGCAAGACCGTCACCGACGGCATGGATCTGGGCATCAAGGGCTACGACAAGGTCAAGGTCACCAAGGGACCGGGCGCGGGCCTCGTCGTCAAGGGCCAGGCCTGGGTCGACGCCGACAAGAGCAACTACAAGCAGTATCCGTTCTGATGTTGTAACGGAGATTGAAGTCACCGTCATTCCTGCGAACGCCGGGATGACGGGGCAGATAGTGACCGATCATTCTCCGAAAACCTGCTTCACCGCCGCGCGAGCCGCAAGCTCGCGCGGCTGATTCTGACTGACTAACGCGACTTGATGGCTGGCCTTCCATGACCGCAAACGATGTACCGCAATCCACCCCAATGACAGCCCAACCGTTCCTCGACGTCATTGGCGTCCATAAACGCTTCGGCGGCGTTCATGCGCTCAAGGGCGTTTCGCTCGCCATCATGCCGGGCGAGATCTACCACCTGCTCGGTGAAAACGGCTGCGGTAAGAGCACGCTGATCAAGATCATTTCCGGCGCGCAACCGCCGGACGAAGGCGACCTCATCGTCGCCGGACGCCGCTACCATGCACTCAAGCCACTGGAGTCGCTGGCGGCGGGCATCGAAACCGTCTATCAGGACCTGTCGCTGATCCCCAATCTGTCGGTCGCCGAGAACGTCGCGCTCACCGAACAGCTCGTCGCCACCGACGGCCGCCTGCTCCGGCAATTCGACCGCGCCATTCTGAAGCAGACGGCCACGCACGCGCTGGAAGCCGTCGGTCTGCCGAGCGACGCCGAATTCCAAGGCACGCCGGTCGAACTGCTGCCGATCGCCACGCGCCAACTCGTCGCCATCGCCCGCGCCATCGCCACCAAGGCACGCATGGTCATCATGGACGAGCCGACGACGGCACTCACGCAGCGCGAAGTCGATAACCTCATTCGCGTCATCAACGGACTGCGCGCTTCGGGCGTCGCCGTACTTTTTGTGAGCCACAAACTTGATGAGTGCTACGCCATCGGCGGCCAGGTGATCATCCTGCGCGACGGTGAAAAGGTCGCACAAGGTCCGATCGCCGACTACACGAAGTCGCAACTGATGCAGCTGATGACCGGCAAGCACCTTGACGGCCGCCGGCACCGCACCGGCGCGGCGACGGGCGAAGTCGTCCTCCAGGCCAAGCACCTCGGCGCCAGCGGGGCGTTCGAAAACGTGTCCTTTGAGCTGCGGCGCGGCGAGATTCTCGGCCTCACCGGCCTGCTCGATTCCGGGCGCAACGAACTCGCGCTGGCACTCGCCGGCGTCAGCCCGGCCGACAGCGGCGAACTGTTCATCGACAATGAAGCGCAACATTTCAAGACGCCGGCCGACGCCATCGCCAAGGGCATCGGCTACGTGCCGGAGGATCGCCTGAGCGAAGGGCTCTTCCTCGACAAGCCGATCCGCGACAACGTCGTCACCGCCGTCCTCAACCGCCTGCTCGGCCGCTTCGGCATGCTCGACGCAAGCAAGGGCGATGGCCTCGCTGAGCACACGATCAAGGACCTGCAGATCGCCGCGCCGAACATCATGCTGCCCGTGCAATCGCTCTCCGGCGGCAACCAACAGCGCGTACTGATCGGCCGCTGGCTAGCCATCGAGCCGCGCGTGCTCGTCCTGCACGGGCCGACCGTCGGGGTCGACGTCGGCTCGAAGGACACGATCTACCGCATCGTCCAGCGGCTGGCCGAGAACGGGCTGGCCGTCCTGATCATCAGCGACGATCTCCCTGAACTCCTGCAAAACTGCGACCGGATACTGCTCATGCGCAAAGGACACCTGGCCGGCGAATACGCCGCCGCCAATCTCGAAGAAGCCGCCCTCTACCGCGCCCTTGTCGGCGAAGAAAGCCAGGAGGTCGCAGCATGAGCGCGCTGGCCACCACCGCCCAAGCCGCCGGCGCGATGACGGCAGGCACGCCGCACCGCGGACTCTTCGCCCGGCATCCGGAACTGTTCACACTGTTGCTCATCGTGCTTGTCGGCACCGTCGTCGGCAGCATCAACCAGAACTTCTTCCAGCTCTCCACCGTCTTCGACATCCTGCGCTCATCCACCGTCACCGGCCTCTTTGCCCTCGGCGTGCTGATCGTGCTAGCGGCCGGCGGCATCGACGTGTCGTTCACCGCGATCGCCGTACTCACCATGTACGCGATCACCAAGGCCGTGCTCGGCTACTGGCCCGAGGCGCCGTTCTTCCTGATCATCAGCTGCGGCGCGCTGATCGGCGCCCTGCTCGGCGCGTGCAACGGCTTCCTGATCCATCGCCTGAAGGCGCCCTCGCTGATCGTCACCATCGGCACGCAATACCTGCTGCGCGGCTTCCTGCTCACCTTCGTCGGCACGCTCTTCTTCATGGTCATCCCAAAGAGCATGGACGGCTTCGGGCGTATCGCGCTTCTCAACTACACCTCGGCGGAAGGCGCGAAGGCGATGCTGCCCGCTTCGGTGCTGGTACTCGCCGCCGCCGCAGCGGTGACCTGGTTCCTGCTCAACCGCACGCTGATGGGCCGCGCCATCTACGCCATGGGCGGCAGCCTGGCGATCGCCGAACGCCTCGGCTACAACCTGCGCGTCGTACACATCTTCGTCTTCGGCTACGTCGGCCTGCTTGCCGGCATCGGCGGCATCGTACATGCCTCGACGATCCGGCTGGCCAGCCCGTTCGATCTGGTCGGCACCGAAATGGACGTCATCGCCGCGGTCATCCTCGGCGGCGCGCGCATCACCGGCGGCACCGGCACAGTCACCGGCACCCTGCTCGGCGTCATCCTCGTCACCCTGATCAACAACGTGATGATCCTCGCCGGCGTGCCGAGCACCTGGCAGAAAGCGGTGATCGGCAGCTTCATCCTGCTCGCCGGAGCGGTGTTCGCCACGCGCAAGAAGAAGTAGGGAAACCTCGAACGCCGTCCGGGCCAGTGGTCTGGGCGGCGGCAACGATCAAACCGCGCTGGTACGCCGACGCTCCAACCACGCCCGATAGATCATCAGGGCCACGTGCGCATCGTTGGCGGCATACAGCAACTGGCGTTCGTTCAAACGCCGATTGGCCCAGTTGCTGGTACCGACCTTCTTCGACTTCTGCAAGCGCTGGCCGAAAAAGTACGCGACGGCAACCTTCGCACCCACCGTGCCGCGATGGCCGATACGCCCTTCACCCTTGCCGCGCAGTGTCTCCCCCAGATCGATCACCGCCTTGAGATCGATGCCAAGCCGCGACTTCAATGCACTGCGGTCATTACCCAGCCCCATGCCGGCCTTCAGGACCTTGGGCGACTCGAGGATCGTCTTCAGCACCGGGCTGCAGTACGTTGACGACACAGGGAAGAGATAGGCCCGCTCGTCCGTCGCCAACTGAATGAGGTGCGGCCCCGTCGACTCCTCGCCCTTGAGAAAAGTCGGCTTCGACTCGGTATCAAAACCGATGACATCGGCCGCCAGCAACGCCGCGCACGCCTCCTCGGCCAGCGCGTCCGTGTCCACAAGGACGATGCGATCCAGCCCGATCCCGACGTAATCCGGAAGATCGGCCTCGCGCAGTGATGCCCGGTCGACGACCGTTTCCGAGTTCTCGCTCAACGCCCACCCCGCTCTGAAGCAGCATCCAACCCGGCCATGATGCGCCGCAGCCACTGGCCGATCGCCGCGATTTCCTCGATACACACCGAATGCGGCATCGCGTAGTCATGCCATTCAAGCGGATAGCCGCGCTGGATGAGGAAATCCCGCGCCGCCAGCCCAAGCACCGGCGCGACCACATCGTCTTCGCTACCGTGCGCGGCAAAAATCGGCGTCGATTTGTTGGCTTCGCAGGCTTCGGCAACCAGCCATGCCGGGTTCGGGATATAGGTCGAGAGTGCAATCACGCCCGCGAGCGGCTCGGGATGCGTCAGCGCCGTCGCATAAGCCACCGCCCCTCCCTGCGAAAATCCGGCGATGAAGATGCGTTCAGCCGGCACGCCACGCGCTACCTCACGCGCGATCAAGCGCCGGATCGCCTCGCGCGACGCGACAATCCCAGCGTTGTCTACCCGCCTGCTGTTCGTATCCAGCGAAATGATGTCGTACCACGCCGGCATCGCGTAGCCGCCGTTGCACGTCACCGGAATCATTGGCGCGTGCGGGAAGATGAAGCGCACGCCGCAGCCTTCGTCCAGCCCGAGTTCGGGAACGACCGGTTCAAAGTCCGAACCATCGGCGCCGAGGCCATGCAGCCAGATTACGGAGAAACGGGGATTGGGGGTTGTTTCGACTTCGATGGCGGGGAGTAGGTCGTTCAAAGGTGGCTCCTGCGGATATTGTCCGGGCATTATCGCAGAGCCTTCCCTGAATCGAATCGAGCGTCCGAAGCTCGGCACAGAGCAACTCGTACGATTGATTGATCCATTGAAACGTTCCGCAGTTGCCGGAAGAACATAAAAGAACTACATTCAGACCTCATCAGATCAAGAGGTAAAGCCATGCGCTACTCGTCCCAAGTCAAACCCATCAGCTATCTCAAAGCCAACGCAGCGGAGGTACTCGCCAACCTGTCCGAACAACGCGAGCCTTTGGTCATTACGCAAAACGGTGAAGCCAAGGCAGTCCTGCAGGATGTCGCGTCCTTTGAGGAAACGCAGGAAGTACTGGCACTACTCAAGATCCTGGCGCTGGGGAATCAGGACGTCGAAGCCGGCCGCATCAAGCCGGTTGCCAATGTCGTTAGCCGGCTTCGCGGCAAGCGGGGCGATGCCTGATGGTCAACCGGTCGAACGGATATGAGGTCCTGCTCACGCAGGGCGCCGAGCAGGATCTGGAGTCGATTCACGACTACATCGCCGAATTCGACTGCCTGGCCAACGCCAACTACGTTCTCGATCAATTGATGGAAACCGCAGCCGATCTGGCAAAGCACCCGGAGCGCGGCAGCTATCCGAAGGAGTTGCTGGCGCTTGGCATCAAGGAATACCGGCAAACGTCGTTTAAGCCCTACCGAGTGATCTATCGAGTAATCGGTCGGCAGGTCATCATCTACCTGATCGTCGATGGGCGACGCGACTTGCAGTCGGTATTAGCGCGCAGACTACTCACGTCCTGAGCTGCGATAGCCTTGCCAATCGTTTCAATCGTTTTCCAATCATCCAACAAACCGCCATGAGCCTGCAAACCGTCCGTGACTTCTTCTCCTCCCGTGATCTCGACCTGCCGATCATCGAACTCGAAACCAGCACCGCGACCGTCGCCCTCGCTGCCGAGGCGCATGGTGTGGAGCCTGGGCGCATTGCCAAGACGCTGGCGTTTCGCTTGGGAAGCGGTCAGTCGATGCTGCTGGTGGCGCGCGGCGATGCGCGCATCGAGCACAAGAAGTTCAAGGAAGTGTTTGGCAAGGGCAAGATGCTGCCGCTCGATGAGGTCGTGGAACTGACAGGGCATCCGGTCGGCGGCGTGTGTCCGTTCGGGCTGGCGAATCCGCTGCCCGTCTATCTCGACCGCTCGCTGCTCGCCTTCGACGAAGTGCTGCCGGCTGCCGGAGCGATTCACAGCGCGGTGCGCATCAGCCCGATGCAAATGGCGGAAGTGACCGACGGGGAGTGGGTCGATGTCTGCCAGGGCGAGGCGCCGCCTTTAGTCGAAGTCTGAAGCCCGTTCGGCCAGCCAGTCGATGGGGAACGGGCTTCGACAGGCTCAGCCCGAACGGTATTTTGACGTCTTCGTACGGGGGCAACAGGTTGCCTTACAGCACCCGCGCCGAAAGGCGATAGGCGATGCGGAGCGGGACGCCGGCCCGCAATTGAAGCCCGGTCCGTTTCGCCAACGGATGGCTCTCCTGCGGCGTCGCGACGCTGGTGAGGTCGAAACAACTGTTGTCCGGCTCGATGCCGAGCGCGTAGTGCGTTCCCGCCCACGGCGCGTGCGCGCGGCCGCCGTTGCTGATCCAGAGCAAGGCGTCGGGCAGATGCATCGTATCCCAGTCGAGCAGCACCTCGGCGCCTTGCGCGGCGTAGCGCAGGACAAACGGCGGTTTGCACTCGGCGACCTGCACCAGCTCCTCGGTCTTGAACGGCAGCGGCAGGCGCGTTACGTCGAGCGTGGTGCCGCCTTCGGCCGGCAGCGCCTTCAGCGTCGAGGCAACAAGGCCCGGACGCAGATGCGAGACCCCCGGTTCAGGCGGCATCGGATAGGTATGCACCGCCGCATAGCCGCCGCCAACGATTTCGACGCCTTCGTTCGGCACGACAAAGGTCGGATGCAGCGCAAACGGGATCACTGCATCGCGCCGCGGGTGAATGACCAACTCAACCTCAATCGCCGGCGCATCGGCGCGCGCCCGGATATGCCGCTCCAACCGCGCGACAGAATCATCCTCCGGCAAAGTGATCGCGAGTGACAGCGTCGAATCCGTGCGTTCGACGAGTTCCCAGGCGTGATTCGAGCAGTAGCCGTGATCCCAACCGTTCTCCAGCGTGCGCGGCAGCCAGCCGGGCGGCAGGTTATCGGGTACGCGCGCCGGGCCGTACGGCAGGCACGGCCATTCACCACGCAGACCAGCCATCAGCGGCGACAAGCCCTCCGGCTTCCACGGCGCGACATGCAGCGGCGAAACACGGCGACCACGGCCGAGATCGAACTCGACCGGAGCGATCATGCCGCCAACTGCGCGAACATTGACTTCGCCGTGCGCCCACGCGAGGCGATAGAACGTTTCCTTACCGGTCATCGTGTCAGGCTTTCTTCGCGGCTTTCGGTTTGAACAAGCCGTATCGGCCGACGACGTAGCGCACGACCATGACGACGATCATCGTGCCGCCCCACATCGCCTGCGTGAGTTGCGTATTGACGCCGAGCAGGTTGAGACCGCTGGAGATCACCTGCAACACGAGCAGCGCGATGAACAGTCCGGACACCTTGCCGAAACCGCCGTTCGGATCGACGCCGCCCAGGATCGCGGCGAGCACGGTAATCAGCAGGTAGGACGCCGCGTAACCCGCGCTCGCCGAGTTGAAGCGCGCCATCATCAGGATCGCGGCGAGCCAGCACATGACGCTCGACGCGGTGTAGATGCCGATCAGCACGTTGCGCGTATTGATGCCCGAGTAGCGCGTCGCTTCGAGATTGGAGCCGACCATATAGACGCTGATGCCGAATCGCGTGCGCGAGAGCAGCAGTCCGACGCCGACCGTCGCCGCAGTGAAGATCCAGAAAGGCAGCGGAATCCCGAGCACCACCGAATTGCCGATCGATTGCATGACATCCGGGAAACCCGCAATCGGCTTGCCACGCGTGAGCCACACGCAGGTACCGCTGATGATCGACATGGTGCCGAGCGTGACCAGAATCGGGTGCGTGTTGAGCGTCGCCACCAAATAGCCGGTAATCGCGCCCACCAGCACGACGGCGACCAGCCCGGCGAGCAGCGCCAGCGCGACGATCATGCCTGCATTGCCGCCCGTGGGATCGACGTAGGTCGTCATGAGCCACGCCATAAGCAGCGCGGCCATGTTCGTCGTGGCGATGATCGCCAGGTTGAAGCCGCCGCTCAGTAGCGGGAAGAGCATCGCGAGCGCGAGCAGCCCAAGCTCCGGCAACTGGAACATCATCGAGACAAGCGTGTCGTGTGTCGCGAAGCGCCCCGGCAGGTAGAGTGAGAAGGTCAGGAACAACACACCGAACAACACGAGCAAGCCTGTGTTGCTGTTGCTGCGGCACGTGTGGAAGAAGCTGCGCAGGGGACTGGCGGGAGAATCTGAAGTCGTCATTTGCATGGCTCGAAGGGTTGTCTCGTTGGATTTCGTACTCATCACGCCTCCGCCACACGACGGCGCCGCAGACTCAGGCCGGTGATGCCGGTCGATGCGAGGAGAATGAGACCAATGACGATCTGGAAGAAGTACGGCGACACACCGAGAAGATTCAGACCGTTGCGCAGGATCGCGAGTAGGAAGATACCGAGCACGACGCCGCTGACCGTCCCGATTCCTCCGAGCAGGCTGGCCCCGCCGAGTACCGCCGCCGCCACGACGTTCAACTCCGTGCCGATCATCGCGTTCGGCACCGCTTCACCGACGCGGTGCGCCTGGAGCAGCCCGGCGACGCCAGCGAGCAGGCCGAGGTAGCCGTAGGCGAACCACTGCATGGTCGACAGGCTGACGCCGACACGGCGCGCCGCTTCCGGATTGCCGCCCATGGCGTAAAGCTGTCGCCCAAGTGAGGTGCGATTCATGATGAAGGCGGTGAACACGGCAACCACCAGCATGACGAGGATCGGCAAGGTAAAGCGCGCCGACTGATCCGGCCCGGTCGCCACTTCGAACAGCACCATCGAGTCGCTCCACCAGCCGGGCAGGCCGTAGATCGACTTGCCGCCGGTGAAGTACATGAGCAGCGCGAAATAGACGCTCATCGACGAGATGGTGATGATGATCGCTGTGGCGCGCAGGCGGTCGATCAGGATGGCGTTGAAGAAACCGAGCAGCGTACCGACGGTCAGGCCGACGACGAGCACGACGGCCGGCGGCAGGTTCAGCCGCGTCGCAGCGTAGGCCGCAACGTACTGCGCGACAGACGCAGTAGCGGCAAAGGAAATGTCGATGCCGCCCGTCACCAGCACCACGAACAGGCCGATGGCCAGAATCGCCGTTACCGAGTAGCTTTCGATGAGGTCAACCCAGTTGTTCAGCGTCAGGAAGTCAGGGGTGGCGAAGCTCAGGATAACGACGAAGAGCAGGATCACCGCGATCAGATAGGCTTCGGAACTGCGCTTGAAGCGCTTGATAAGGCTATGCATAGATCTTCTCCCGGATGTAGTCTTCCGAGTCACGCCCCGGAACAAACTCGTCGATGATTTGGCCGCCGCGCATGTGCAACACGCGGTCGCAGTTGTAATAGACCTCGGGCACTTCGTCGGAAATCATCAGCACGCTCATGCCGAGGTCGGCGAGGCTATGCACGATCTCGTAGATACCCTGCTTGTTGCCGATGTCGACACCGACGGTCGGCGAATCGAGGATCAGGAGTTTCGGCTCGGTCGCCAGCCACTTGGCGAGCACGACGCGCTGCTGGTTGCCGCCGGAGAGCTGGCTGACCGGCGCTTCGAGCGCGGGAATCTTGATGCGCAGCTTGTCGCGCCACTTGGCGGCTGTGTCGTGGCGGCTTTTCGGCGAGACCCAGCCGACCTTGGACGCGAGGCGGTGCAATACGGCGAGCACCATGTTGTCCTGCACCGACTGGCGCATATTGACGCCGATCGAGAGGCGGTCTTCCGAGACGTAGGCGATGCCGGCATCGATCGCCTGGCGGTTGGAGCGCGCCTGCATCGGCTTGCCGGAGAGGCGTATTTCGCCACCGTCGGGTGGGCTCATGCCGAAGATGCTCAGCGCGAGTTCGGTACGTCCGGCACCGAGCAGACCGGTGATGCCGAGGACTTCACCCTTGCGCACCTTGAAACTGACGTCGCTGTACTCGCCGCGCCGGGTCAGTTTGCTGACTTCAAGCACTGTTTCGGCCGCGCTGCAATCGCGCGCGCGCACCTTGTGTTCTATCTGCAGCCCGGTCATCAGCTCGCCGAGCTTCTTGTCGTTGAGTGTTTCCGCCGGGTAGGTTCCCAGCTTGCGGCCGTCGCGCAGCACGGTGACGCGCTCGGCGATTTCCACCACTTCGTCCAGGCGGTGGCTGACGAAGACGACAGCGATGCCGTCTTTCTTGAGACGACGCACGACGTCGAGCAGCGAGTTGACCTCGGAGCGCGTCAGCGAAGCGGTCGGCTCGTCCATGAACAGCAAGCGCGCGTCGGACGCCAGGCCACGGCAGATGGCGACAAGCTGGCGCTGGGCGATCGGCAGGTTGCCGACCTTCTCGTCGAGCGGCAGCGTGACGTCGAGACGCTTGAGCGCCGCTTTGGCGCGCTCGATCATTTGGTCGCGATGGACCAGTTTCCCGAGGCTATGCAGCGCATCTTCCATCGCGATGTTCTCGGCGACGGTCAGATTCGGGAATAGCGAAAGATCCTGGTAGATCACATGCAGGCCGAGCGCCTTCGATTGCGCCGGCGTGAGGTGCGGGTACTCCTTGCCGTCGATCTCGATGATCGTACCCGGCTCGGGAATATTCACTCCGGAGAGAATCTTGATCGCGGTCGACTTGCCGCAGCCGTTCTCGCCCATCAAACAATGAACCTCGCCGGGAACGATGTCCCAATCGAGGGCGTAGAGCGCCGTCACGCCGGCGAACTTCTGGGTGGCATTGCGCATGCGGACGAAGGGTTTCTTCTCCGCGGTGCTGTTGTGAACGACTTGCTCGCTCATTGTCTGTGCTCCTTGCTGCTGCAGGCTGATTCCGGATAAGGGTAAAGCAGGTGTATCTCACTCGCGGACCTGACCCGAGCCACCCGGACAGGGTCGCTACGGGTCAGGTCCGTTTGCTTCAGACTAGACTACGTGAAGCACGTGCTTCTGTATTACAGACCCATACCGACGAGCTTGTCGATGGAATCCTTGTTGATGGCTTCGAGCTTCTGACCACGGATGTTCTTGGTGGCCTTGTCGACGACGACCTTGCCCAGTCCAGGAATTTCCATGCCGTCGGTCGGCTCTTTGCCGTCGATGACCATCTTGGCCACGTGCACGATCACTTCGCCGGCGAGCGACGGATTCCAGATGAAGCCTTCACGAATCGCGCCGTCCTTGATCAGCTTAGCGCCTTGACCCGGGGAGAACGGACCGACGACCGCAACCTTGGCGGTTTTCTTGGCATCGAGCACGGCCTTGCCGGCGCCGATCGGGCCCTGGCTACCGAAGGCGACGACACCACCGAGATCCGGATTGGCGCGCATCAAGTCCTGCGTCGTGCGATAGGTTTCATCCAAGCTCTCGGCCACGCCAAAGCGGTCAGCCACCAGCTTCATTTCCGGGTACTTCTTCTTCTGGTAGGCGATCGCGGCGTCAGCCCAGGCGTTGTGCAGCGGAACGGTCAGCGAACCGACGTAAACCGCGTACTTGCCCTTGCCACCCATGGCCTTGGCCAGCGCTTCCATGTGCGTCTCACCGAAGCCTTCAACCGTGGTCAGCTCGATGTTCCAGTCGGCGCCCTTCTGCTCGGGCGATTCGTGGGTCAGGATCTTGATGCCGGCGTCGTGAGCGCGCTTGAAGACCGGCTCCAGCGCCTTGGCGTCGTTCGGAACAACCGCAATGACCTTGGCCTTGCGGGCGATCAGGTCTTCGACGGCGCGAACCTGTTGGGCTGCGTCGGCTTCGGTCGGGCCGACCATCCAGGCATTGACGCCGAGTTCGCCGCCGGCCTTCTTGATCCCTTGTTCCATCGAGTTGAACCATGGGATACCACCAATCTTGACCACCACCGCGATGTCGTCCGCCGCACGGGCGCCCGTTGCGCCAAAAGCCAGCATACCGGTCACGATCATTGCACCAACAAGTTTCGTCATTTTCTTCATTACGGGATCTCCTGAAAAATTGTGAGGCTCGTGGGGAGCCGCCTTACTTCATGATTCGTCGTCCAAGTGCTGCCAACCCTTCCCCGGACGCCGACCCTACGCCATGAATCTGTTCACTTGCTCAAAAACTGCCTGTGCGAGGTGGTCACTCTCCTTCCCAGTTGAAAAGGACGTCGGCTCGATGCTTCGTGGCCTCGATCCGGACGGCATTCGGTTCATCGGTGTTGGCAACCCAATCTTCCGCCGCGCTCTGCGAGCGGCCAAAGTGCATGTGACGCTTAACGAGGCGCTCGCGACGGATTGAGTGATCGATATCCACGTACCAGATCTCGTCGAGCAGATCGCTGATGCCGGCCCAGTGGCCGTGGTCGAGCAGCAGATAATTACCTTCGGTAATGACGAGCTGCGTTTCCGGGAAGACGGGAATCGCATTGGCGATCGGTTCTTCGATTTCGCGGCGAAACTCGGGGGCATAGACGATCTCGTTTGCCTGCTGATTCTTCAAGCGGCGCAACAGCGAGACGTAGCCGGCACTGTCAAAGGTATCTTCGGCGCCCTTGCGTCCAGCTCGGCCTAGCCGGGCCAGCTCGACGTTCGCCAGGTGATAGCCGTCCATCGGCACCGCCACAGCCTCGTCGCCAAGGAAGTCGAGCAGCGCGGCAGCCAGCGTCGACTTGCCGCAGCCGGGTGGCCCGACGATTCCCAGAATCTTCCGCCCACCGCCATTCTTGAGCGCGTTGAGTCGGGCTTTGTAGGTTTCGGCAATCGTTGCGCCCTTCGCAGCTGACATTCCTTGTCTCCCCTATTTCGTTGGTAATTCGGTTGCTTATTTGCAATCGACGTGTCTATATTGTGTAACTGTTACGCAAACGTCAACACTTCGCAACACAGTAGTTGTATTCTAAATGGTAAGAACAACTGTACAAAACCGTCTGTTGTGACTCTTACTGCGGCAAAAGCTATGATTCGCGGTTACTTGATGAATCGCGAACGGCCTTCGCGCAGGGGGTTACAAGAATGACTTTGGGCAAATCAACGATGCTGAATGTGGCGGCTACTGCTGGTCCGGGAGGAATCCTCGCGCTGATCCGATCAGGCGAGGCCGTCACGCGCGCGCAAATCATGGCCGTCACGGGTCTCTCGCGATCGACGGTGGCGCAACGCCTCGACGCGTTGATCGCGCACGGCTACATCGCACCGGCGGCCACGGAAGGCTCGACCGGCGGACGTCCGGCCGGCGCCTTCCAGATCAATGCCAACGCGGGTGTGATGTTGCTCGCGTCGATCGGCGCCGGCGCCATGCAAATCGCCGTGTGCGACATGAGCCGTACGATCCTGGCCCGGCAAAGCCACGGCGTCTCGGTCGCCGACGGACCGATCGTGGTGCTCGGCGAGGTCATGACGCACTTCGACCAACTGCTTGCCGAAGTCAAGCGCACGCACGCCGACGTGAAAGGCATCGGCATTGGCGTGCCGGGGCCGGTGGAGTTCGCCGAAGGCCGCGTCGTCCGCCCGCCGATCATGACCGGCTGGGATGGCTACCGCGTGCCCGACTTCTTCGCCGCCGACTACACGTGCCCGATCGTCGTCGACAAGGACGCCAACCTGATGGCGCTCGGCGAGCATCGCGGCGCCTGGCCGGACGTCACGCACATGCTGTTCATCAAGATCAGTACCGGCATCGGCACCGGCCTGATCATGGACGGCGCTTTGCAGCGCGGCGCGCTGGGCGCCGCCGGCGACTTGGGACATCTTTTCGTCGGCAACATCGAACCCGAACATACGGAAAACTGCCGCTGCGGCAACACCGGCTGCCTGGAGGCCTACGCCTCGGGCTGGGCGATCTGCCGTGACCTCGCGGCCAAAGGCTACAAGGCCGACAACGTGCGCGACATCGCCGCACTGGCGCAGCAAGGCGTGCGTGACGCCGTCGAGTTGCTGCAAACATCAGGACGATTGATTGGCGAGTCCGTCGCCGTCGCGGTGAGTCTGCTCAACCCGTCGCTCGTCGTCCTTGGTGGCGAACTGGCGCTTTGCCAGGGCTACGTGCTCGCCGCCGTGCGCGAAACGGTCTATCGCCGCTCGCTTCCGCTGGCCACGCGCAACCTGCAGATCGCAACGAGCAAGCTGGGACACGACGCCGGCCTGATGGGCGCGGCGCAATTGGTGAGCGACGCGGTCTTCGCGCCGGCGGTCGTCGATTCTGTTTTGGAGCAGGCCAGGTAGGATTCGCGACTTCGGCACGCCACGAACGTGGCGCTGCCCGCCCCTATCCGGACTGAATGATTGTTTTATTGGCAACACCACTGGAAAGGGGCAAACGAATGAAGCACGGTATCTACTACGCGTTCTGGGAAAACGAATGGAACGGCGATTTCCTTTACTACATCGAGAAGGTGGCAAAACTCGGCTTCGACGTGCTCGAAATCGCGGCGCACCACATCAACGCGTACAACGCGCAGCAGCTCACCGATATTCGCCAGTGCGCGAAGGATAACGGCATCATCCTGACCGCAGGCATCGGCCCATCGAAGGAAAAGAACCTCTCGTCGCCCGACGCGGCGGTGCGCAAGGCCGGTGACGCCTTCTTCCGCGAAACGCTGACCAACATCGCCAAGCTCGACGTCCACCTGATCGGCGGCGCGCTCTACTCGTATTGGCCGATCGACTACTCGAAGCCGGTCGACAAGATCGGCGACCGCGCGCGCGGCATCGAAGGCATCGCGGGCATTGCCGACTTTGCCAACGATCTCGGGATCAACCTGTGCATGGAAGTGCTCAACCGCTTCGAGAACCACGTGCTCAACACCGCCGCCGAAGGTGTCGCTTTCGTCAAGGAAGTCGGCAAGCCCAACGTCAAGGTCATGCTCGACACCTTCCACATGAACATCGAGGAAGACAGCATCGGCGGCGCCATCCGCACCGCCGGCTCGCTGCTCGGCCACCTGCATACCGGCGAATGCAATCGCCGCGTGCCGGGCAAGGGCCGCACCCCGTGGCGCGAAATCGGCGAAGCGCTGCGCGACATCGGCTACAACGGCACGGTCGTCATGGAACCGTTCATCAAGATGGGCGGCACCGTCGGCTCGGAC